>ERZ773359.6254-NODE-6254-length-10654-cov-5.115766_pt1 | contig 10654 bp, 8 predicted proteins | sample MGYA00374955_ERZ773359 | MGnify/ENA primary metagenome ERZ773359 (study PRJEB29098, sample SAMN04486028) | biogas fermenter metagenome | study: EMG produced TPA metagenomics assembly of the Biogas fermentation microbial communities from Germany - Plant 4 DNA1...
CTTTCTGCCTTCGACAACCTGTTCCTGAATATTCTTCGGAACCTGCTCAAAATGGGATGGCTGCATTACATAGCTTGCGCGTCCCTGAGTTTTGGAACGAAGGTCAGTTGCATATCCGAACATTTCGGACAGCGGAACATATCCGTGAATAACCTGGGCGCCCGGTATTGCATCCATACCCTCAATCCGGCCGCGGCGTGAGTTGAGGTCACCCATAACATCACCCATATATTCATCAGGGGTTGTGACGTCAACTTTCATAATAGGTTCCAACAACACTGGATCAGCTTTCTTCATAGCTTCTTTGAATGCCATGGAACCGGCTATCTTGAATGCCATTTCTGAAGAGTCAACTTCGTGGTATGAGCCGTCAACAAGTGTAACTTTTACGTCAAGAACCTGGTAACCGGCAATTACACCGCTGTTCATAGCGTCCTGGATACCACTGTCAATAGCCGGGATATACTCCTTGGGAATAACACCGCCGACAATCTTGTTGACAAATTCATAGCCCTTGCCTGCCTCAAGCGGTTCAACCTCGATGACGCAGTGTCCGTATTGACCTTTACCGCCGGACTGACGTACGAATTTGCCTTCTGCCTTAACAGCCTTGCGAATGGTTTCCTTATAGGATACCTGAGGCTTACCGACATTTGCTTCCACCTTGAACTCCCTCAGCAAGCGGTCAACAATAATTTCAAGGTGAAGCTCACCCATGCCTGCGATGATGGTCTGGCCTGTCTCCTGATCGGTCCATACCCTGAATGTCGGGTCTTCTTCAGCCAATTTCTGAAGAGCAATACCCATTTTTTCCTGGCCTGCTTTGGTCTTGGGTTCAATGGCAATGTTGATAACAGGATCCGGGAATTCCATAGATTCAAGGATAATGGGGGCCTTCTCATCGCAAAGCGTGTCACCTGTAGTTGTAAATTTAAGCCCCACTGCAGCGGCTATATCACCTGAGTAGACCTTTTCGATGTCTTCGCGGTGATTAGCGTGCATCTGAAGCAAACGGCCAATTCTTTCACGTTTATTCTTGGTGGAGTTAAGCACATATGAGCCAGAATCCAATGTACCTGAGTAAACGCGGAAGAATGACAATCTTCCTACATAAGGGTCTGTCATAATCTTGAATGCCAGCGCAGCGAATGGCTCGTCATCTGAAGAAGGTCTTTCAGAGATTTCTTCAGAGCCCGGTTTTACTCCCTTAATAGGAGGAATGTCAACCGGTGACGGTAAATAATCCACTACCGCGTCCAGCAAAAGCTGAACACCCTTATTCCTGTAAGAAGAACCACAGGTTACGGGTACAATTTTGTTTGCAATGGTAGCCAGTCTGATACCTCTTTTTAATTCCTCAATTGTAAGCTCTTCGCCTTCAAGATATTTGTTAAGAAGTTCCTCATCAAGTTCTGCAACCGATTCAACCATTTTGAAGCGGTATTCCTCGGCCAGATCTTTCATCTCTTCAGGGATTTCTGTTTCCTCAATAACTTTTCCTAATTCGTCCTTATATATTTCAGCCTTCATTGTTACGAGGTCAACAATACCCTGGAAGTGATCTTCTTTTCCTATAGGCAGTTGTATAGGTACTGCATTTGCATGCAGTCTGTCTTTCATCATCTGGACACAGCGGAAGAAGTCTGCTCCCATAATGTCCATCTTGTTTACGTAAGCAAGACGGGGAACTCCGTACTTGTCCGCCTGTCTCCAAACGGTCTCAGACTGGGGCTCAACGCCACCCTTCGCGCAGAAGACTGTGACTGAGCCATCAAGTACACGCAAAGACCTTTCAACCTCAACTGTAAAGTCAACATGTCCAGGCGTGTCTATAATATTTATACGGCAATGCTTCCATTGGGCAGTGGTGGCAGCAGAAGTAATGGTAATACCTCTTTCCTGCTCCTGCTCCATCCAGTCCATAGTTGCCGAACCTTCGTGGGTTTCGCCAATTTTATGTGTACGACCAGTATAGAACAAAATTCTTTCGGTGGTGGTGGTTTTCCCTGCGTCAATGTGTGCCATAATACCGATGTTTCGTGTATTTTCCAAGCTGAAATTTCTGGGCATCGATACCCTCCTTTCGATGTAATGCTGCAATGTTTACTGCGACTTCTATTATTACCACCTGTAGTGTGCGAATGCTTTGTTAGCTTCTGCCATCTTATGAGTGTCGTCCTTCTTCTTAACTGCACCGCCCATGTTATTGGTCGCATCCAGAATTTCTCCGGCGAGTCTTTCTTTCATTGTGCGTTCGCTTCTCTTCCTCGCAAACTCTGTAAGCCAGCGAAGTCCCAAAGCCTGCCTTCTTTCAGGTCTAACCTCTATAGGTACCTGATAGGTCGCACCACCAACTCTTCTGGCTTTAACCTCGAGAACGGGCATAATGTTATTGAGTGCTTCATGGAAAACCTCAAGGGGATCCTTTCCAGTCTTCTCTTTAATGATATCAAAAGCACCATAACATATTTTTTGAGCGACACCTTTCTTGCCGTCCAGCATGATATTGTTTATAAGTTTTGTAACAACCTTGTCATTGTAGATAGGATCGGCAAGTACGTCTCTTTTAGGCACATGTCCTCTTCTTGGCACTTTTCTTCCCTCCTTTGCATGATAACTTCGGGTATACACCCGGCATCACAGGTACTCGGCCCAAGTCCGCCAGACCGGGCTCGTCAGTGCAAAACGTTACAATCTATATGATAACAACGTCTTGGCACGTTGATTCGTCCTGTTCAATTTTTGCATGAAAAATTAAATCTTACTTCTTACCTCTCTTGGCACCGTATTTGGATCTGCCCTGCTTACGGTTGGCAACACCGGCGGTATCAAGAGTTCCACGGATAATGTGGTATCTTACACCAGGAAGGTCCTTAACACGACCACCTCTGATAAGCACAACACTATGCTCCTGGAGATTGTGTCCAATACCTGGAATGTAAGCAGTTACCTCAGTTCCGTTTGTCAGACGCACCCTCGCAACCTTACGGAGCGCTGAGTTAGGCTTCTTGGGTGTAACAGTCTTAACAACTGTGCAAACACCTCTCTTCTGAGGAGAATTAACATTAATAACCTTCTTCCTCAAAGTGTTCATGCCTATCAACAGTGCAGGAGAATTTGATTTGTAAGTCTTGGGCTTTCTGCTTTTTCTGACAAGCTGATTAAACGTTGGCATCCTTCTGTTCACCTCCTTGCAAAATGTATCTATAAATTAACGCATTACGTTAATTCCTATGACTTCAACAGACCTACAACCGCAGCATTGACCTCAATACCTGCTGCTTTTCCCAATTGCTTCATTGACTCTGCGGTATGAATCTGTATACGCTTTTCCTCACAAAGTTGCCTGACCTGACCGACCACTCTCTGATCTGCATCTTCAGCAATAATCACGGCTTCAATCTTATCCTGTTCAATAGCCTTCTTGGTTTGTTTAACACCAACAACCCTTTCTCTCTTTTTTAGCGAATCTAACACTTTTTAACCTCCAGAAACCTGTGTTATGCCATGATTAAAGATTATGACAAATTCTATATCTTTATATATAACATTAAAAAGCAACAACACAAAAACATGCAAACATATGTGTTCACATGCTAAATAATTGTATCATCAGCCGTTTTATATTGTCAAGCTTACATTTATCCAGTAATAATCAGCATTATATGATATTTGCCTTAATGGCTTCATTATATAAAATACCGAAATTACAACCTTCCATCCTAAATATTACCTGTTTTTATACATTATCTGGATGGTGCGGTCCAGAATTCCGTTCAGCTTTGCAAGAAGAATACCATAGTTTGTCATGGGTATTCCCTTTTCTCTGCAATCAGCTATTCTTGAATGCAAAGCTTTCTTATTCATCATGCAGGCCCCGCAGTGCACCACAAGATCATATTTGCCAAGATCCTGTTCAAAATCACGCCCTGCGCAGAAATCGAATTTAAGGTCAAACCCGGTATATTTGTTGAGGAGTTTGGGTATTTTTACACGGCCAATATCCTCATGGGTATGGTTATGGGTGCAGGATTCGGCAATAAGAATATGAGAATCGGCCTTTAAGCTGTCAACTGCCCGGGCGCCTTCAATGAATTCTTCAAAATTGCCCTTTAAACGGGCGAAAAGCATTGAAAAGCTTGTAAGTTTTATATTCTCCGGCACTATCTCATTGACTTTGGCAAACGCCTGGGAGTCAGTTATTACCAGGTCCACATCCGGCATGTCCTGTAAGGCGGACTCAAGCTCAGTGTCCCTTACCACATAACTTTTTATACCATGGTCCAGACAGTCCCTTATAACCTGTACCTGGGGCAAAATAATTCTCCCTTTGGGCGCTTCCGAATCAATGGGTACAACAAGGATTACCTTTGAGCCGTAAGGCAAAAGGTCCCCTAAAATTGTCTCTTCCTCATCGTTTTCTGTTAAACGTTTTGAGAGTTCCTGTCTAAGCTCTTCAACTCCCTGGTTGTTTAAAGCCGAAACCACCAGGGCATCCGGATATTTCTCTTTCATACCGGATATTTTTTCATCGGGAACCTTGTCCGACTTGTTAATTACTATTATGTAAGGAATGGAGAAACGTTTAAAGAGCCTTAGCATATCCTCCGGAACATCATTATCCGTCTCCGCGTCAAGGACGTACAGGGCAAAGTCGGTCTCTTTGAGAACGGCCTTGCTTTTTTCTGCGCGCATGGTACCCAGCTCGCCAAAATCGTCCAGACCGGCAGTATCTATAAACACCACAGGACCATAAGGAATAAGTTCCATGGTTTTCTTGACAGGGTCGGTGGTGGTGCCTTTTACGGACGAAACCAATGAAATGTTTTGTCCGGTCAAGGCATTAATCAGAGATGATTTACCTGAATTCATATTTCCGAAAATACCGATGTGTTTTCTATTTGCAAGAGGTGTTGTGTTCATATTTTCACAGCTCCTTTATTCTGCGTCTTTAATTGACCGGTATACCCGTATACCGCCGCTTTTAACTATATCCTCAACATTGCCGAAGGTTTCTTCCATTATGCGCTTGAGGGTTTGCCCCCCTTTATTGTGGAAGGCCACCAGCCAGAGGGCGCCACCCTTCAGCAGATATTCACGTGATTCCTTAATAAGTTGTGTATATACCGCTTTTCCTGCCGCTATGGGGGGATTTGACACTATATCTCCAAAGACTCTTCCTTCAACAGCCTGGAAAAGATTGCTTTTTAATACTTCTATATATAGATTGTTAATTTCGGCATTCTTTTTTGTGTATTCAACCGCTCTCTCATTTATATCAACAGCGGTTACCTGTAGATGGGGATACCTTGATTTAATGCATAAAGAAATAGGTCCGTATCCGCATCCTATATCCAGAACAAAGTTGCTCGCACCCGAAGGCTTAAAGTTTTCGATCAGAAGCTGTGAAGCCCTGTCCACCTTGTCACCAAAAGCAAAGACGCCGCTGACAGATACAAACTTGAGCTTTCTTCCGTGAAATTCATAATCAAAGCGGTTCTCCCTGATGTCCGATATGGGTTTTTCAGTGTAATAATGTTCCATAACATATTCTCCGTATTAAACATATTAAAATAAATCATTAAGTAAATTATTAAGGTTTTACTTTACATATACTGCCACCGGCATCAATGATATATTAATGCCATTTGCTTACAAATATCCCCTGAATGAATATCCGTGATTTTTGCGCACTAACAAATCAGGACATTAATTCTGTCTGTAAATATCCCTGACGTATAACCAAATACACAGGAATGCTCATGGTATATGGTTCAATACCAGCCAGATTAATAATAATTGGGAAATAATAATTAGCGGAACTCCCAGCATGAATTTTAAGTGTCTTGTCTTATGTCTGATAATAATCATTGACAGGTATAATCCCACTGAGCCACCCAAAAGAGCAAGAGAAAAGAGAGTTTTTTCAGGAATCCGGCGCCGTTGGCGGATTGATGCCAGCTTGTCAATCAAGGCAGTAGTAAAGGCAACTATATTTATTGTTAATATATATCCTATTAAAAATTCATACACCATATCTTTCAGGATAAGTATAAAGAAAGAGGGCACGCATGTCAAACTTAACTGTTATAAATTTCAGATATCCCAGTGCTTAAGGAGTGACTGCATCCACTGGGCAACGTCAACTTTGTACACTCCCTTTAAATTCTCACGACTAAGTACATCCCGGACACTGCCCCGGGCGTAGACTCTGCCGTTATCCATAAGAAGCGCTTTTGTTCCGTAAGAATAAACAGTATTGAGGTCATGGACCACAGCAATAACCGCCCGGCCCGATCCTTTTGCCCAGTTTTTGATAAGATCGAAAATGGCGATTTGATATTGAAGATCCAGATGATTGGTAGGCTCGTCCAATATTAGAATCTGTGGGTCCTGGGCAAAGAGCTGTGCCAGGAATACCCTCTGTAGCTCCCCTCCCGACAAAGTTAAAACAGATCTCTCCCTTAAATTTTCTATACCGGTGAGATTTATCGCCTCTTCAATTTTTTCTTTATCCTGTTTTGTCCAATCGGACAGGATTTTTTTATAGGCATATCTTCCCATACTTACCACATCAAATACCGTATGAGGAAACTGGGGCTGGTGTTTCTGGGTGAGCACTCCGATTCTCTTTGCCAGAGCCCGTGGCTTCAAAGTGTTTAAATTGGTTTTCCCAAGCCATACCTTGCCCGAATGGGGTATTGTCCCCATAATCGCTCTGATCAGTGTGGTTTTCCCGGCTCCGTTGGGGCCGATTATCATAAGAACATCGTGCTCTTTTAAATTAAAGGACACATCGTCGACGATTTTCCGGTTTTCAATTGTAACTGTAATATTTTCAACATTAAGCATTCTGGACTACCTTCAATATCCTCGTTCCGGTTAATTTTTTTGATTATTCTTTACTTATGTTTTAACCCTATAACCCTAACTATTGACCTTAGCGTATATAATTTTTTTATTTTATAGCCTTGGCTTTAGATCACTGTAGTTCAATTATTTATTTTGTTCCCCTGGCTTTTGACCTCGTTCATTCAACTATTTTTCTCTCCGGTTTTTGGTTTTCAGAGTTTTCTCCTGATTCTCCTCTTTCTACCTTGTGTTCCTGCCTGACTGGTTGTAAAAGATATAGATGAACAATACCGCCCCAATAAAAGATGTAACCACGCCTATGGGCAGCTCGGCAGGGCTTAAAACCGTTCTGGACAATAAATCGGTGAGCATAAGGAAACTTGCCCCGAAGAACATTGACAGCGGTAATAGCTTTTTATAGTCAGGTCCGGTCAAGAGCCTTGTAATATGCGGCACAACGAGGCCCACAAATCCGATGGTTCCGCTGACCGCAACAGAAATACCCACAAGCACCGACACAACAATAAGAATAATCAGCTTGGTTTTTTTGGTGTTAACTCCTATATACCTTGCCTGCTCCTCGCCCAAAGAAAAAGCGTTCAACTCCCAGGTCAAACACATAAGGACAATTGACCCGGCTATGAAAAAGGGCAGCATGAGTCGGACATGTGGCCAGCCGCGGCCTGAAAAAGAACCCATTGACCAGAAAACAACCTGTTTCAAACTTTCCCCGGACACAGCCACCAGAAAACTTGTGAGACTTCCTGCAAACATTGAGAATATTACCCCTGTCAGGATTATGGTCTGGCTTGAAAGAACCTTATCTATTTTGTAAGACAGCGCCATTATAAAAAGAATTGAGATGAATGAAAAAAGAATACTTGTTACAGCAGTACCCAACTGTAAAAAACCGGGCACCTTTATCCCCCATACAAGTGACAGAACCGCACCAAGGGCGCCTCCGGATGTTATGCCAAGAGTTGAGCCATCGGCAAGGGGGTTCTTTAAGAGCCCCTGCAAGGCAGATCCTGCTATGGAAAGGGCAGCTCCTACCATGGCCGACAGTATGACCCTCGGCATGCGCACATTCACCAGTATAACAGCCATACTGTCCTGAGCATCCCTGCTTATCGCGGGATTTATTACATAGTCAACAAGTATCCTTAAGGTTTCGGAAAATGATGCTCCGACGCTTCCAATGGACATGGAAATGAGAAAAGAAAAGATAAACAGCAGTGCAGCCGCAATGCCAAGATAAAATGCATTCGGTTTTATAGCTTTTTCTTTTTCTTTTTTCTTTCCCCCGGATACGTACATTTTGTTTCTCCTGAAAAAATCGTTAATTTACCAATGCCAGGTTTTTTAACAGCCCTGCTGAATTTTTAATAATCAATATCGCCTGACTCATATTTCTGTCGGATCAGCCATTAAACTATCGCCTTACTCGTATATCGCTTTTACCAGTTCCTCAGCACAGTCCAGAAGCCTCGGACCAGGGCGGGTGGCCATATCCATGTCAAGCATCAGCACTTTATTCTCCTTGACGGCATTTATATTTTTCCAATTGGCTCTGCCCATAATTTCGCCGACCGGGTCTTCAATGCCTGTAAGAGTGCTTGCAGTGGTGAGTATGACATCGGGATTCCTTGAAATTACCTGTTCTTCGGACACGGCTGACCAGCCGTCTATGTCCTCAAATATGTTTTTTGCACCTATAATGTCTATGAGTTCCTGAATAAATGTGTTCCTGCCGCAGGACCAGAGCCCGTACTCAAGGGGTGATACTTCCACGTAAATGGATACCTGACTTTTGTCTTTTACTTTTTCCCGGATATCAGAAAATCCCTTTTTCATTCTGTCAACAAGTGCCTGAGCCTCTTCGTCTTTCCCTGTAACTCTGCCCAGCATCTTTATAACTTCATAAGTCTGCTCCAAAGTATTGGCTTCAGTTGTAATTACTTCAATACCTGCTTCAATCAAGCGGTTTGTCTGATCCTCCATTGCCGACATACGGGCAAGAATAACTATATCAGGATTTAAACCTATAACGTTTTCAATATTAAGCTGTTCACCGGTGGGAAGTTTTTGCTTTTCGGAAGTATCCTCAGGATAATTGCAATATTCACTGACAGCTATAATATTGTCCCCTTCGCCAAGTTCATAAAGTATCTCCGTATTTGAGGGCGTGAGGGTAATTATTCTACGAGGTTTTCCCTCAATGGTTATTTCTTTTCCGCTGCTGTCTGCGAAAGTTACCGGAAATTCCGACTCCACGGAAGTGTTTTCTGGCTCTGAAACAATGTTATTATCTGCTTTTTCACATCCAATAAAAGTGAAAACCAAAGACAGAATTATAAACAATAAAATTAGTCTTTTCATGACTGACTCCTCCTGCATGGATTATAACTATCATTGTGCAAAAGTGAGTCCCTTCTGAAAGAAATAAGATTAAGGATTCTTTCGACCGGAAAATGCTTCCTTCAGACGATACAAAAATAAAAACCCGCAAAAAGCGGGAATAATCAAAGCATACAATATTGCTCTTATCCCCAGAAGAAACTTCACATTACGGCAGGTCTACCGACTTGGCATCATCCTCCGCGGCCCCTTCCCAAGAATTTTCAGGGATAAATCTTACCCGTATTCTCAGTGGTTTATGCCGCTTCGTTCGCTTCACGGTTGCTGGGACAGTCCGGGACTTCCACCCGGTTCCCTATTAAGCTTTTAAGCACCGTCATGCACTTTTTAATTGTTAATTAATTATATAAAAAAACAGTACGAACTTTCAAGCATCCACCTTAAGTTATCCTTAAGAAATTGAATCGTCCAATAAGAACCTACCTGACTAAGTGTCAGAGCTCAAAGCGGAATTTAGGAAAGCTTTTTATTTCACAAAAAGAGCCCCCGCCCGACAAGTAATAAATTTTTTCTGTTATAAACAAACCTTGCGGTTCACAATAAAAGACTTCCAACAATGTATTTTAACAATCTGCAAAATCAGTAACCCTAATTTTTTCAATAAAAAAGGACTGCCCTAAGGCAATCCTTTTTCGGTTCTATAATAAATACTACTCTTTAATGGTTCCGGGCTATTACATCATGCCGCCCATACCGCCGGCCATTCCTGCTGCTGCTGCCGGATCGGGCTTTTCAGGTTTGTCAGCCACAAGGCTCTCGGTTGTAAGAACCATGGAAGCAACAGATGCAGCATTCTGGAGTGCAGAACGTGTAACCTTGGCCGGGTCAACAATACCTGCTTCGATCATATTGAGGTATTCTTCTCTCATTACGTCAAAGCCGATACCAACTTCGCTGTTGCTTACCTTGTCAAGAATTACTGAACCTTCAAGGCCGGCATTCTCAGCAATCTGTCTTACAGGCTCTTCAAGAGCTTTGGCAACAATCTGGGCACCTGTCTTCTCATCGCCGGAAAGTTCATCAACAAGAGCTTTTACTTTAGGAATTACATTAACAAATGCGGTTCCGCCGCCGGAGACTATACCCTCTTCAACTGCAGCGCGGGTAGCAGCAAGAGCGTCCTCGATGCGGAGCTTCTTTTCCTTCATTTCTGTTTCAGTTGCTGCACCAACCTGGATAACAGCTACGCCGCCAGAGAGTTTTGCAAGTCTCTCCTGTAATTTTTCTCTATCAAAGTCGGAGGTTGTCTCTTCGATTTGAGCTTTAATTGAGTTGATTCTGTCGCGAATAGCCTTTTCATCGCCTTTACCACCAACAATAATGGTGTTTTCCTTCTGAACAATCACTCTTTCAGCACGACCAAGCTGTGAAATGGTTGCTTCTT
>ERZ773359.6255-NODE-6255-length-10648-cov-19.112716_pt1 | contig 10648 bp, 9 predicted proteins | sample MGYA00374955_ERZ773359 | MGnify/ENA primary metagenome ERZ773359 (study PRJEB29098, sample SAMN04486028) | biogas fermenter metagenome | study: EMG produced TPA metagenomics assembly of the Biogas fermentation microbial communities from Germany - Plant 4 DNA1...
GTTGAGCCTTGGCTCAAATTATTTTTCTTTTTACACCATTATACGGACTTAATCTGTTAGTATAGGGTATTTTTTATTGATTTACCAATAAATCCACAGTATTATTTTTTTATTTTCTACACACATTAATAGTACAAAACAATGATACTTTATTAGATATATCTAAATAATTATATAGAGTATTATTGTTTTGTTACAAATATACTTTATAATAATTTTTTGAAAGGAGACTGGAAAAAATGGCAGCAGGAAGTGGAAATACTGGCCGTAATAGACAGTTAGTACCTGAAGCTCATAAAGCACTGGATGATATGAAATATGAAATTGCAAGAGAATTTAATTTACCTGTAACCCAAGGTTCAGAAGATTACTGGGGCAACTTAACTGCTCAACAATGTGGTAAAGTCGGCGGAGAAATGGTTAAACGATTGATAGCTATGGCTCAAAACCAGTTGAAATAATAGTTTGGTATATGCTAATAGATAAAATAATACGGCGATAAATAATCGCCGTATTATTTTGTTGTATTTTATGCTATAATCATAATATTATATCCTTACAATTTCTTAAGAGTTATATGAGGTGGGAACTATGATTCAAGACACTAACGCTTTAGCCGAGGATAAATTATCTATTTTATATTTTATGGGATGTTTAGGTATTCCTCTAACAAATGGTCAAATTACTCGTTTTTTTGTTGAAAATAATATAATTAATTATTTTGAACTTCAACAATATATTATTGAGCTTATTTCAGGTGGATTAATAGATAATATGGAAACAGGAAATTCACAATTTTTGACCTTAACCTCTAAGGGTAATAGTGTTTTAACTTTTTTCAAAAAAAGAATTTCTCCTACACTGCGTAATATCATAGAATCCTATGCAGAAAATAATCGTGACCGTCTAAAAGACGAAAGTCAAATTACTGCAGATTACAAAAAAATAAACCATAAGCAATACGAGGTTCTATGTAGAGTTACTGAAAAGGATATAGTGCTCATGGAACTAAAGCTTAACGTTCCCGATAGTAGTCAAGCTAAGACTATTTGCGAAAACTGGCGGCTTAAAGCCCCTGAAGTCTTTAAAGCTATGTTAGACCGTTTGATATAAAAACTATGCCATTAGGCTCTTTTCCTACCTTCAAAGTATTAATTTTTCTAGCATTTTTCCAATCCACAATTGAAATTGAATTATCATCAGGATTGGTTACATAAACATATTTCTCGTATTGATCTACAGCCATACCATGTGTCATACCGTTTGTGGGCACATGGTTTATTATTTTTTTCTTTTCTATATCTACTATTTCAAGCCCTCCATGGCCCATCGAGGAAACCAATACATACTTTCCGTCTTTAGTGTTATAAAATTGTCCTGGTATGGCATTTAGCCTGATGTCAGCTATAACTTTATAGCTATCAGTATCAAGAACCTTTATACTCCCTACATCATCATTGTTTGAAGATGAACAACAAATAAATAACACATCTCCTTTTGCCGAATACTTTACTTGCATGGGGTTCTTTTCCAATTTAATAAGCTTTTCTATTAATAGACTGTCAGCATCAATAATTACAACATCATTAGAATTTACATTGGCTATAGCTAATTCCCTTTGAAAGGGATCAAAATTTATGCCTTGAGGCAAGGATCCGGTCTTCAATTGGCTAATTAGTTTCATTTTTTGTACACATACCACCGATACTGTATCTGAATCACTATTTGTGACAAAAGCTAAGGCACGATCTTTATCATAAACCATATGCCATGGACGCCTTCCAGTAATAATAGAGTCCAGTACTTCACCTTTTAATAAATCAATAGCTGCTATGGAATCTGCATAATATTGACTAACCAAAACCTTATAACTTTTGTCATATTCTATTATATCATAGGGTCCTGAATCTTTTGGAAGTTGTATTCGTTTAATTTCTTCAAAACGGCAGGGATCAATAACTGAAATAGTACTATCACCAGTATTTGTAACTGCTATTAAATGTTTATAATTCATAATTGACCTCCCCATAATGCCAATGGCTTTTGGCCATCCATTTCATTAATAACTAATCCCTTGAAAAATTAATCTAATTTCATTATATGGGGAGAAGGTAAAAAGTGTAATCTAATAAAAAAATACCTCCAGCCAGATAGCTAATTATTAATTAGCTTGTCTAACTTGGAGGTGCCCTATCACACGGGTTCTCGTTAATAATCTCTTATAGCTACTGTTGATTTTCTATCTTTATTTTTTATATAGCTTCTTGCACTGCCCGCTAGATATAAAGAACCGCATATTATTACTACCCCTTCATGGCCTGCTATATCTATAGCCTTGTCTACTGCATCGGGGATATTGGGTTCTGTAATAACCTTATCACAATATTTTACAACTTTAGTACTAAGCTGGCTTGGATCCATGGCTCTATGGCTCTCGGGCTTAGTTGTAATTACCTTATTGGCTAGGGGGCAAAGCTTGCTAACTACTGCATCTACTTCTTTATCCTTTAATATACCTAGTACTAAGGTTACTTCATCTCGGTTAAAATACTTGCTTATGGTATTAGCTAGGACACTTGCACCAGCGGCATTATGAGCACCATCTATTATGATTAATGGTCTTTCATAAACTTTTTCAAGGCGTCCTGGCCATTTTGTTTTAGCCAAACCCTTGTATATAGCTGCTTCAGGCACTCCTATTCCCAGATCCCGTATAACCTCTATAGCTGATAATGCAGTAGCAGCATTTAAAAGTTGATGTTCACCTATTAAATTTAGCTTTAGATCCTTATACTCCCTGTCTTTATACCGAAAATCAAAAAAATTGCCTTCTAGGGACGACTCTTTAACTAATATTTGGTCGGTAGAGACTTCATATAAAAAGGCATCCCTTTCTTTTGATACTTTTCTAAGGACTGTAGAAGCTTCATGGAGCTGGGGATATACCACTACCGGCCTGCCATGCTTTATTATACCCGCTTTCTCGAAGGCAATCTCCCCTAAAGTGTTGCCTAATACATCTGTATGATCAAAGTCAATGGCAGTGATTACCGATAACAAGGGTTTATCTACCACATTAGTAGCATCAAACCTTCCTCCCAATCCTACTTCTACTACAGCTATATCTATCTCTTGCTGGGCAAAGTAAAGTAGGCCAATAGCTGTTATTATCTCAAAAACTGTAGGATGGTTGCGTCCCTCCGCAACCATCTCTTCCACCTTTTCCTTTACTATTTTGGTGACATTGCCTAAATCCTCATTAGGCATCTCCTTTAAATTTACTTGAATTCTTTCAGTAAAATTCTCTAAATAGGGAGAGGTAAACATTCCAACCTTATATCCCGCTTCATAGAGAATATGAGATATCATTGAAGTAACAGATCCTTTACCATTTGTTCCTGCTACATGAATATACTTATACTTATTTTGTGGGTTGCCCAAGCGATTTAAGAGATCAGTAATATTCTCTAATCCTAGTTTAGATCCAAATTTATAGGCACTATATATATACTCCAAAGCTTGATTGTAGTCCATTGAAATAGCTTCCACCTGCCCTTACTTCATCAATTTATTTAAAGCTTCTATCCTGTCATTTACTTTATCCATCATATCAAGGTATTTCTTAAGCTTCTGTCTTTCCTCCTCCACTACAGCAGGAGGTGCTTTTTTGACAAAATTCTCATTAGCAAGTTTGCCTTCAGCCCTGGCAATTTCCTTTTTTAAGGTTTCTTTTTCCTTGTTTAATCTTGCCATTTCCTTATCAAAATCCACTAAATCTTCTAAAGGCATAAATATTTGTGCCTTATCTGTCACTGCAGAAACACTGTTTTCAGGAATATCTGCTTCACTATTCTTTAAAACTAGCTTTGATGCATAGGCCAACCTTTCAAAGTAGATTTTGCCCTCTTCAAATACATCTTTATAGCCTTGTGATGGAACAATAATTACCTGTGCCTTTTGAGAAGGATGAACCTCCATTTCTGCCCTAACATTTCTTATACTCCTAATGGCATTCATTATTGCCTCCATCTGATCTTCGGCTTCAGCATCTACTTCATTTTCATTGTACTCTGGCCATGGAGATATCATTATGCTGTCTCCTTCATGAGGTAAGTGCTGCCATATCTCCTCTGTTATAAAGGGCATAAAAGGATGCAACAATTTCAAACTATTGGATAATACGTAAGTAAGTGTATACAGTACTGTTTCCCTCTGCTGCTCATTCTCCTGGTCATATAATCTTGGCTTTGCAAGCTCGATATACCAATCACAAAACTCGCTCCATATAAAATCATAGAGCTTCTGTACCGCAATACCTAGTTCATACTTTTCTAGATTTTCAGTTACTTCTTGAACTAACCGATTGTATTTACTAATGATCCAACGGTCAGGCAGCTCCAACTCTTCCTTATCTGGTTTCTTGGGAACAGTATCTTTTAGGTTCATTAATATAAATCTAGATGCATTCCATATCTTATTGGCAAAATTTCTAGAGGATTCAACTCGTTCATAATGGAACCTCATATCATTTCCTGGTGCGTTACCTGTTAGGAGGCTAAGCCTTAGGGCATCGGCCCCATACTCCTCAATTACCTCTAGGGGATCTATACCGTTACCTAAGGACTTACTCATCTTTCGTCCTTGGGCATCCCTGACAATACCATGAATAAATACATGCCGGAAAGGAATTTCACCCATATGCTCCAACCCAGAAAAGATCATTCTAGCTACCCAGAAGAATATAATATCGTATCCTGTTACCAGAACACTGGTTGGATAAAAATACTCTAATTCCTCTGTTTTATCCGGCCAGCCTAATGTAGAGAAAGGCCAAAGGGCAGAACTAAACCATGTATCCAATACATCTTCATCCTGCTTGAATTCTGTACTACCGCATTTTGTGCAATAGTCTGGCATCTCTCTAGCTACTACTGTATCATTGCAGCCTTGGCAATAATAAGCAGGTATTCTGTGGCCCCACCATAGCTGCCTGGAAATACACCAATCCCTAATATTTTCCATCCAGTTGAAGTATATCTTTTCAAATCTCTCAGGTATAAACTTAATCCTTCCATCTCTAACGGCTTCAATTGCGGGTTTGGCCAAAGGTTCCATCTTTACAAACCACTGTTTAGATATAATTGGCTCTACTATAGTATCGCATCTGTAGCAGTGTCCTACATTATGGCTATGTTCCTCTATCTTGGCCAATAAGCCCTCTTTTTCTAAGTCTTCTATTATTCTTTTTCTTGCCTCGTATCTGTCAAGCCCCTGATATTTACCCGCATTTTCATTCATTATAGCCTCATCATCCATAACCCTAAGCTGCTCAAGATTGTGGCGAAGTCCTACCTCAAAATCGTTAGGATCGTGTGCAGGTGTAATCTTTACAACCCCAGTTCCAAACTCCCTATCTACATATTCATCCGCTATTATAGGTATCTCACGATTTACCAAGGGAAGAATTACCTTCTTGCCAATGAGATGCTGATATCTTTCATCTTCAGGATGAACTGCTACTGCAGTATCTCCCAGCATGGTTTCAGGCCTAGTGGTTGCTATGGTTAGCTTTTCATCGCTGTCCTTAATTGGATAATAAATGTGCCAGAAGTGACCATCTTGTTCTTGATGTTCTACCTCTGCATCTGATAGAGCAGTTTTACATTCTGGACACCAATTAATAATTCTATCTCCTCGATAAATAAGACCTTTTTCATATAGTCTAATGAATACCTCTATAACAGCCCGACTACAACCTTCATCCATGGTAAAACGCTCTCTGGACCAGTCAAGGGATGAACCCAGTTTTTTAAGCTGGTCTACAATTCTCCCCCCATATTTTTCCTTCCATTCCCATGCCCTTTCCAGAAAGCCCTCTCTTCCAACATGGTTTTTAGTAAGGCCTTCCTTTGCCATTTCTTCAACAATTTTTACTTCAGTAGCAATACTAGCATGGTCAGTCCCTGGAACCCACAAAGTTGAGTAGCCCTGCATTCTTCTCCAGCGTATTAATGTGTCTTGCAGGGTATTATCCAAGGCATGACCCATATGCAGCTGTCCGGTTATATTTGGAGGAGGAATAACTATACAGAAAGGTTTTTTACTCCAGTCCACTTCTCCCCTAAAATAGCCTTTTTCCATCCATTCTTTATATATCCTATCCTCTACCTGTTTAGGATCATAGGTTTTTGCTATCATACGATCTTCACCCATTGTATACTCTCCTTTCCCTTCATTTAATAATTCTAAATAAGCCTAATAGTCCTATTAATACTCCAAATATTTTTAGTATAGTTGTAACCTTGAAAAGCTTATGGGGTGATACTTTCATAATCCTTACAGCTATAAACCTAGCGCCGTAAGTTATAAAAGCAGCTATTATAAAAAACAATAAGGCCACCTTATCTATATTGATTAAATTCTCTAGTGCCTTCTCAAACATAAACAACACCCTTCATAATAGATAAAAAAAGCCTTACATCCCAGGGACAAGGACGTAAGACTCCGCGGTACCACCTTGCTTTTTGCTTTTATAGCAATAATAACTATAAAAGCAAACACTCGAAATCTTTAACGGGATTAGCGTTTCAGCCTACTAATGGTTCAGCTGAAATGTTCAGAAGCGACCTTCCATTTTCTCCAACCGGGGAAATCTCTCAGCCCATGGATTTCCTTTTCTGTCGGCCTTGAAAATGTACTCCTCTTCGTCATCACATGGATATGAAATTGTTGTTCAAATTTAGCTACTTTTGCATAATATTATAACCTATAAAGTTACGTTGTCAAGACTCAACTTAACCTATTGTGCTAGATCAATATTATTAAATATAAATCTCCAATGAAAACTTGTTAAGTTGACACTTATGATTAGCTTAGACATTGGTATTATGATTGCTCAAATTTATTATACCGTATTGAACAAGGGCAAATAATGTGAGAAAGACTGCAATTCCTAACAGATAATATGCATAAGGTAATTCAAACACTAAAGCTATAATAGCTACATAAAAGGCTGCACTAGCGGCTTTTCCGACAAAATTAGACTGTACTACAGTATCTCTATTTTTGTATAAGAATATAGCGCCTAGCACCATTAACAGTTCCTTGCCTAACACAATAATGACAACGATCAAGGGAACTATATCTACTGTATACAAGCTTATCAGAACCACAATTAACATTAGCTTGTCTGCTAATGGATCCATAAGTTTGCCCCATTTGGTAATCATATCGTATTTTCTAGCAATATAACCATCCAATACATCAGTAATTCCTGCTACCAAAAAAATTATAACACCCCATTTAAGATTGTTTTCAATAGCAGGATTGTAAAAGACATATATAAATACGCCAACGAGGCAAAATCTAATGGCTGTCAATATATTGGGTATATTCATGCTTATTTTCCTCTTCTCTTTATATAGCTTTGACTTAATTTTAACTTTCCTAATGATTTTTATACTAGGTTCCAATCATTGTTCAATGCACTAGTTACTATATTCTACTTATAATTAAAAATTCCTCCAAAAGGGCGAGGAATTACTACAAAACAATGGTCGGGATGACAGGATTTGAACCTGCGACCCCTTGCTCCCGAAGCAAGTGCGCTACCAAGCTGCGCTACATCCCGGATTATATGGAGCCAATAAGGGGACTCGAACCCCTGACCTACGGTTTACGAGACCGTTGCTCTACCATCTGAGCTATATTGGCACTATAACATCTTATATAATAGTTAATTATATCATAGTAGTTTTAAAATGTCACCACATTTTTCAATTCTATAATCTAGTTGATTGATATTGATGAATTCATCCCTCAATCCAATATAACAAGATATAAAATACATAATAAGAAAATTAAAGTCGCTGAATTGCTACACATATTTCAAAATTTTTATTGGAAATTCATAAATCCTTAGTCTGATACTTAAATCACTTTTTATTATCACTTGAATATTATAAAAGTAGCTAAACTATGTCAAGGTTTTGGAGGTGTTACCAAATGAGAAAAATGAATTTTTTTATTTTAGCACTAGTTTTAGTGTTGGCTATAGCCTTTGTTATATCAGGATGTAATAAGCAACAAGGTCAAAAAGTCCGCTTGATAGAAGTAACCCATTCTATTTTCTATGCACCTCAATATGTTGCGATATATGAAGGGTATTTCAAGGAGGAAGGTATAGACATTGAACTTACTACAGGTGAAGGTGCTGACAAAGTCATGACCGCTGTGCTAGCTAACCAAGCGGACATTGGGTTTATGGGGCCTGAAGCAGCTATCTATGTTTACAACGAAGGCAGAGAGGATTACGCCCAGATTTTTGCACAGCTAACTCAAACCGATGGTTCTTTTTTGGTAGGTAGAGAAGAAGAACCGGATTTTAAATGGGAAAACTTAAGAGGTAAAACTGTTATTGGTGGTAGAAAAGGTGGAGTTCCTCTAATGACCCTTGAATATGTACTTAAGAAGCATGGACTAACACCTGGTGTAGATGTAGAGGTATTAACAAATGTCCAGTTCGCATTAATGGCAGGCGCCTTTACTGGCGGTACTGGCGATTATGTAACCCTATTTGAACCAGTAGCCTCCACATTAGAAAATGAAGGTTCCGGTTATGTTGTCGCGTCAGTAGGAGCTGCAGCTGGTAATATTCCTTATACAACATATGCTGCGAAAAAAAGCTTTATTGAAAAAAATAAGGATCTAATCCAACGTTTTACCAACGCTATTTACAAAGGCCAGCAATTTGTGCAAGAAAAGTCTCCTGAAGAAATAGCAAAAGCTATACAACCAGCTTTCCCCGACAGTGATCTAGATTTGCTTACTCAAGTAATTAAGAGATATAAGGATCAGGATTCCTGGGCAAGCAATCCTATTTTAAAGGAAGAGGATTTTAACCACCTACAAGATATAATGGAAATGGCTGGTGAACTTGATAAAAGAGCACCCTACGATGAACTAATTAACAATGAATTTGCAGAGAAAGTAACCAAATAATTTATCGAATAACCTTGATTATATAGCCCCTTTGGGGGCTTTTTATTTTAACAAATCATATGCCTAAGAATATAATGAATTATGAACAAAAACTCTAAATTCCTTATATCTTTATATATTTATCCATACAAGGAGGATTGGATATATGAATAGAAAAGAAGTGGTAAGTCTCAAGAATGTTTCCTTGAAATATTACAGTTTAGAGGGTGAAACCCATGCGGTTAATGATATATCCTTTTCAGTTAAAGAAGGAGAGTTTATTGGAATTGTTGGACCTAGTGGCTGCGGTAAAACTACTATACTCTCTCTAATAGCTGGTCTAATTAAGCCTACAAAAGGGGAAGTTTTAGTAGATGGAAAAAGTGTAGAAGGCCCTTCCACCGATGTGGGATACATGTTACAGCAGGATCATTTATTCGAGTGGCGTACCATATCACAAAATGTCCTGTTAGGTCTTGAGATTCACAGCAAAGTAAATCAAGAATCTAAAGCAAAAGTAGAAAGACTTCTAGAAACCTATGGTTTAGGGGAGTTTAAAAATCATTATCCAGATCAACTCTCAGGCGGCATGAGACAAAGGGCGGCCCTGATACGCACCTTGGCTATCGATCCTAAAATTTTATTGCTTGATGAGCCTTTTTCAGCTTTAGATTATCAGACACGATTAGCAATATCCGATGAAGTAAGTACAATCATTCGAAAGGAAGGCAAAACTGCGCTGCTGGTTACCCATGATATTTCTGAAGCTATCAGTATGTCAGATAAGGTTATAGTTTTAAGCAAAAGACCTGCTTCTATAAAGTCCATACATGAAATTAAGCTTACCTGTGAAAAAGATAATCCCATTAGCCGTCGTCAAGCCCCTGAGTTTAGAGAATACTTTAACACCATATGGAAGGAGTTGGATGTACATGTTCAATAGAAATAAAATTAGTGCTGCATCCAAAGAGCACGCAATGTACATTGCCAAGATTAAAAGAAGAAAACTGTTTATACGTATCACACAAATCAGTGTCTTAATTCTCTTTATAATTCTATGGGAGTTGGCAGCCAGATTTAAAATAATTGATGCTTTTATTACCAGCCAGCCAACTAGAATTGTTGATACATTAGTAAATTTGCATGAAGAAGGTACCCTTTGGATGCATATCTCCATAAGTATTATAGAAACAATAATAGGTTTTGTTTTAGGAACTGCCCTGGGTACAGCTATTGCTATAGTGCTATGGTGGTCAGATTTTATTGCAAAAGTAGCTGATCCCTACCTAGTAGTGTTAAATAGTTTACCAAAGGTTGCATTGGGACCTATTATCATCGTTTGGATAGGTGCAGGTCCTTTTGCTATTATAACCATGGCCCTATTAGTTTCCCTTATAGTCACTATCATAACAGTGCTTAATGGTTTTTTAGAAGTCAGTCCAGATAAGATTAAGCTGCTTCAGACATTTGGTGCTACTAAGCTGCAAATCCTAAAAAAGGTTATTCTTCCTGCCAGTATTCCTACCATCATATCAGCCCTTAAGATCAATGTTGGTATGTCTTGGGTAGGAGTAATAGTTGGAGAGTTTTTAGTTTCCAAAGCAGGATTAGGACATTTGATCGTATACGGTGGTCAGGTATTTAAGCTTGATCTAGTTATGACCAGCGT
>ERZ773359.6257-NODE-6257-length-10648-cov-5.425658_pt1 | contig 10648 bp, 9 predicted proteins | sample MGYA00374955_ERZ773359 | MGnify/ENA primary metagenome ERZ773359 (study PRJEB29098, sample SAMN04486028) | biogas fermenter metagenome | study: EMG produced TPA metagenomics assembly of the Biogas fermentation microbial communities from Germany - Plant 4 DNA1...
TTATTTTATCAAAAAATAGAGATAAGTTGAAATTTTATGTTATTATTAGATAATCATTAGAAGTAATAGAAAGTGCAAAAATCGATGGAGCAAGTAGATTAAAAATGTTTTGGAGGGTCATTATACCTTTATCTCAACCTGTAATAGCTGTCTTGGCTGTAATATCATTTACTTGGAGATGGAACGATTATATTTAGATGAAATTAGTAATTTAGCCGTATTAATCGCAAATCTTATACGTAAGTATAGACCCAAAATCCTTTTTACACATTATTTCGAAGATAAGCACCCCGATCATAAGGCAATTGGAGAAAGTACTAAAGATGCCTTATTTTTAGCCAGAACGAAAAGAGACGATTTTGAAAATGAACCTTACAATTGTACCAATGTTCTTATGTTCATATCTGACATCACAAAGATTCCTTTGATGAACAAATACATTGCAGCCGATGTTTTAGAGGGGGAAAATAAAGCTCTAGAAGTATTTTATCCTCTAACTTTGGTAAAAGGGGAAGGATATTATGTATTATAAGATTGAAGAAGATGGAAGCTTAACTTATTTTCAAATATTTCCGAAAGAGTACATAATAAGTAACAGATCTTCCACGATGTTGTTGAAAAACTGCATGCCTTTTTCCGTTTTTTCCAACAAGTATGGAACGGTAATCTCAAAAATAAGATTAAACTTTTACCCAAATCAAAGGGCGAGATTTTGGCCTGATGGTATGTCAGCTAATAATGGCTTATCAAAAATGACTGTTATGAGCGACCCATCTGCTTATTCTTTCCTTGTTAAATTTAAAAATGTAAAAAATTTAGTGTTCTCATTCACCCCTGTTTTTAAAAAAGAATTCAAACTACCTTTTTTTGATAAGATAGAAATTCCTATAAGTTACCAACAGGAAGTAGAAAATAATGGTTTGAAATTCGCTGATGACTTTAAAATTATCATTAAAAAGGGTGAGATAAGAGATCTAATAAAAGGTGAAAAAGTAGCCTTCGTGTTGAGATCTGACGAGAACAACGAAATAGAGATTATTATTGGGAAAGATGAAAAAAATTTAGAAGAAAAGAACACAGAATATCTTCGGTATCTGAACAGTTTAGTACAAAACAAAGACTTAAGTGAGCTAGAAAAATCAGAGTTTTTGTTTACAATGCACACCGCTTTTTCCTCGATAAAAGATTATAATGGAGACTTAGCTTTAGCAGCTGGGGTTAATTATTCTTTCCCAAATAGAACATATTTCAGAGATAGTTTTTGGACTATCCAGCCAATAATGAAAGTGGATCCAAAATTTGCCAAAAACCAAATTTTATTTTTATCCGAAGGTGTTTACGAAGATGGGAGCTGCCCCAGTGGTGTAATGAAATTAGGTGAAGAAGAATTGGCTTTTATTAGAAGCAAAAAAAATATGTTACCCAAAAAGGCAAAAGAATTTTATAAATACGAAAAAGATTGGTGGTCAAACCATCATGACTCTGGAGGGTACTACATAATACTTTTGTCTGATTATATTAATAATACTGGAAACTTGAGTATTTTAAAAGAACGATTTCCAGACGGCACCGTATTGGATAAGATTGGTAATATTCTTAAAAGGTATATTAGTTTAGATAATGATAATGATTTATTATTTGAAAAGCCTTATGATTCCAACGATTGGGCGGATAATGTGTACAGAAATGGAGCTGTTACCTACGATTTGGCCATTCAGATAAAAGCCTTCAAAGAAGCTTCTTTAATATATGATTTAATTGGTGATAAAAAGATTGCCGAAGATACAAAAGAAAAATATCAAATAATGAAACACAATTTCAACGAGAAGATGTGGAACGAGAAAAAAGGGTATTTTAATGATTTTATTGGTGACTATTTGGAAGATCACTTGAATATAGATACGATATTGAGTTTGTTTTTTGATATAGCAGATGAAGACAAAAAAAGAAAAACTTTAGAAGTTATGGAAAGGCTGCTTGAAACAAAAAATAACAGCGAACAAAAGTTTGGAGATTGGGGGGTTATGTCCGTTTGGCCATTTTTCAAATCAAAAAAGCACCTTTTCAGTAAAAGTGTGTTCCCTTACAGGTACCACAACGGAAGTGATTGGCCTTATTTGTCTTCTATATATGCTTTGGTTAAGAAAAGAGAAGGTATGGATTATAGATATCCTTTAACGAGATGGTGGGAATACTCTTTGGAAAAAGGATGGATAAACCCGGTAGAATACTATAGCCCAATCTATGCCCGAGGATCACTCAATCAAGGATGGTCTTCCATGGCTGCAACATTATTTTTTTGAATTATCGCCGATTAAAAGTAATTTGAGGCGATTAAGCAGAATTAGAAGCGGTTATGGTATAAATAATTAATTTCATTTTAGAACGAATTAATTGTATAATATAGATAAGAATTTATAAAAGGAGATGGTTAACGTGAGTAAAGTCGAAGATTATTTTAATGTAGAAGGCAAAGTAATAGCGATAACAGGTGGAGCCGGCGTTCTATGCTCTGAAATGGCTAAGTCCTTGGGAGAAGCTGGTGGGAAGATTGTTATAATGGATCTATCGGAAAGAGCCATGGATATGTTAAGTATTGAACTGGCAGACAAAGATGTTGAACACATGGTGATTAAAACTAACGTCTTACAAAAAAATGATTTAGTAATAGCAAAAGATGAAATTCTCGAAACATTTGGTAAAATAGATATACTGATAAATGGAGCGGGTGGCAACAGACCTGAAGCAACAACAAGTAAAGATAAGTCTTTTTTTGAACTCCCAGAAGATGCAGTACAATGGGTTTTTAACTTGAATTTTTTGGGAACATTTTTGGCAAGTCAAGTGTTTGGAGAATATTTTGCAGAAAAAGGTTATGGAGAGATAATAAATATCTCATCGATGAACGCATTTAGGCCCTTGACAAACATCCCTGCTTATTCTGCAGCTAAGGCTGCTGTGAGTAATTTTACGCAATGGTTAGCAGTTCATATGAACCACAACTATTCAAAAAAGATAAGGGTCAATGCAATAGCTCCAGGATTTCTCTTAACTAATCAGAATCGATTCTTGTTGACCAACGAAGATGGTAGTTTAACCCAAAGGGGAAATCAAATATTAGATCATACACCTATGGGAAGGTTTGGAGAACCTAAAGATCTAGTTTCTACAGTAATGTGGTTGATAAGTGATAGTTCTGAGTTTGTTAACGGTGTTGTTGTTCCAATAGATGGAGGTTTCGCTGCTTATAGTGGCGTATAAGTAAGACTCAATTGTATGCCTGAAAGTCAATTTAATAAAAAATAGAAGGGGTTGATATAATGGATCAACAAAAGAACGATATTGCGGTTGTAGGGATGGCGGTGATGGGACAGAACCTTGCTTTAAACATGGAATCTAAGGGATTTAAGGTGTCCGTTTACAATAGAACAAGTGAAAAAACTAAAAGATTTGTTGAAGAAAGGGGAAAAAATAAAAATATTCAAGGGACTTATTCCATTGAAGAACTTGTTAATTCATTAAAAACACCAAGAAAGATTATTCTAATGGTTAAAGCTGGTAAACCAGTTGATGATGTAATCGAGGAACTTTTGCCTTATTTGAATAAAGAAGATATAATCATAGACGGAGGGAATTCTTATTACAAAGACACAGATAGGAGATACGAAGAATTACATAAAAAAGGAATAAGATTTTTAGGAACCGGTATAAGTGGGGGGGAATACGGCGCATTACACGGTCCATCCATCATGCCTGGGGGAGATGAATCCGCATATGAAGAGGTAAAAGATATACTCGAAGCGACTGCTGCTCAAACAGAAAATGGTCCATGTGTTACTTACCTTGGTCCCAAATCAAGTGGTCATTATGTAAAAATGGTTCATAACGGAATAGAGTACGCTATTATGGAATTGATAGCAGAAACATACGATATTATGAGGAAAGTTTTTAAAATGACTCCTCAAGACATGAGTAAAGTATTTAAAGAATGGAATGAAGACCACAAATCTTATTTGATGGAAATTACTTATAAGATTTTAGAGTGGAAAGACGAAGAAACGGGTCAACCAATTGTTGACGTTATTTTAGACAGTGCAAAACAAAAAGGTACAGGGAAGTGGAGCGTTCAAGACGCTTTAGACTTGAATATATCAATACCCACTATAAATGCTGCCGTCAACGCAAGGACTTTATCCTCAATAAAAGACGAAAGGATGAGGATTGGGGAGATATATGAAACACCCATTGAAATGAATTTAGAAGAAAGCTTTATAACTTCATTAAGGGATGCTTTGTATATTTCAACGATAATTGCTTACGCAGAAGGTATGAAGTTGTTGCAAGTAGCATCCAAAGAATACGGGTATAATTTAGATTTGTCAGAAGTTGCAAGAATTTGGGAAGATGGATGTATAATTAGATCCACATTTTTAAAACCAATCCAAAGAGCATTTAAAAATGATCCCAATTTAGTAAATTTGATAATTTCTGACGAATTCAAAAGTGATTTTAAGGAAAAAATTCCAAAATTGAGAGAGGTAGTTTCCCAGATCAAAAAAGCGGGTATACCTATTCCTTCCCTAAGCTCTGCTCTAGATTATTTTGATGGATTAAGTTCAAAAGAGTTACCGGCAAATTTGATTCAGGCACAGAGGGATTATTTTGGTGCTCATACATACGAAAGAAGAGACAAAGAGGGAATATTCCACACAGAATGGCAAGATATACATAATATATAATAAAAAAGGGGGGCAAAGAGGTGGCGGAAGACACCACTAACATCGCAATAGTAAATTCCAGTACTTTTGGTATATATTTTCCCGATTTAATGCAAAGATTAAAGAAAATAGGTATCGTTGAAAGAATAACGGTGGATCCTAAAATATCAGGAAGAGAGTTAGCAAGCAAATTGAAAGGTTTTAAGTTTGTTATAGCAAGCGTCACACCAAATTTTACTTCAGAATTTTTTCAATACAATAAAGATGTAAAACTAATCGCTCGCCACGGTATTGGATACAACAATGTGGATATAAAAGCTGCCACGGAAAATGGCGTTATGGTTACAAGGGTTCTTGGTATCCACGAAAGAGATTCCGTTGCAGAACTTGCTATTGCATTGATTCTCATATGTCTGAGACAAATTATTCCTGCGAATAAGGCGGTTGAAGAAAATAAATGGCAAGATAGAAAAAATTTTGTTGGTGATGAACTATCAAAATTGACGGTAGGAATAATTGGTTATGGAAACATTGGAAGCCGTGTGGCTGAGATAGTAAAAGAGGGATTCGGCTCAAAAGTAATAGCGTATGACCCTTATATAGCTGACAAGGTTATAGAAAAAACTGGGGTAACACCTGTAAGTTTTGAAGAACTTTTAAAAACATCCGATGTAATAAGCCTGAACGCTTCTTTAAATGAAGGGAACTATCATTTTATAAACAAAAGAGCTTTCAACCTAATGAAAAACGGGGTTGTAATAGTTAATACGGCAAGAGGAGAATTGATAAACCAGAATGATTTCATAGAGGCTTTAGAATCAAAGAAAGTTTCCGCTGCAGGGCTTGATGTATTAGATGAAGAACCAATAAACCCAAATAATCCATTATTGAAATACCCTAATGTGTATATATTGCCTCATATAGGAGGATATGGAAAGTATTCGTTAAGAAAAATGGATGAAAAAATGGTTGAAGATATAGAAAAGTTGATGAAAGGTGAAATTCCTGAACAAATAGTTAACCCTGAAATTATAGAAAAAATTATAACACAATTCAAAGGTAGAAAATAAGTTATTAGTTTAAGATAATCTGCATCGGGAAAGACTTTCTCGATTTCTATGAATGAGAAGCAAGACGAAGGAGTGAAGACTCCTTAATCTTTATGGTCGAATAGCAATTCGAAGGAGTCGATATTCCTTAATTCTTAATGGGTGGGGAGCGGGGCGAAGGGGCGCTAAAACTGATTAAATGTAACTTACAACAATAGAAATCCTTCAAAAATTTGTGGATTCTAAAGAAAAAATAAAACAACAAAAGGGGTTTTTGGTTATGAAATATGTTTTAGTCCTCGATGTAGGAACGACAAACATGAAAGTAGCAATTGTAAACGAAAAAGGTGACATTATCTCTCAAGAAGTCAAAAAGATAAATTTAATTCAGTCCGTGGAAGGGGCAGCAGAACACGATCCTCAAGAATTGTGGGCAAACTTTTTGGATATATCAAAGAAGATAATCACAAACTTTGAAGGTGATATTTCATTATTAATTTTTTCTGGGTACCAATTCGGTTTTCTACCGATAGATAAAAAAGGAAATCCTTTGATGAATATGGTAACACTCTTAGATACAAGATCACAGAATATAATGAATGAAGTTGAAGAAAGATTTTCCTTTGAAGAAATATACCAAAAGACTGGTTGCCCACCTGCTTTTAATTATACAATAGCCAGAATATTGTGGTTGAAAAAAGAAAAATCAGAAATTTTTGCCAAAACCTATAAATTCTTGGACATCAAAAGCTTCTTCACATTCAAATTAACGGGTAAGTGTTACACAGAACCAAGTTTAGCTTCTGTTACACAACTTTTGGATATAAAAACGCAAAAATGGGATGAAGAACTAATAAAAAGATTGGGAATTGATAAAGACCAATTGCCTGATCTTGTTCCTGGGAATGTAATAGTGGATACTGTAAAAAAAGAAATAGCAAAAGAAATGGGCCTTGAAAAAGAAGTTCCTATTATGTTGGGAGTCTATGATGGTGGCGCGATGATTTTAGGAATGGGGGGTTATAAAAAAAGCGCTGTATGTAATTTAGGTACCACTGCAATGTTTAGAAGCGCATATAATGAGCCATTACTTGATAAAACAGGGCAGTACAGGCTTCAAACCTATGCTCTATTACCTGGTATGTGGGCTATAGGAGGAGCGGTGAACAATGCGGGTGTAGTATTGGAATGGTTCAGAAACAATATAGCTAACGGTATGAGTTATGATCAAATAAACGAAGAAGCTTTGAAGGTTAAAGCGGGTTCCGAAGGTCTCATTTGCTTTCCATTTCTAACAGGAGAAAGAGACCCAAGAATAGGCAGCTTATCTACAGGGAGTTTTTTTGGATTAAAAACTTATCACAACTTAAGTCACATGGCAAGATCTATATATGAGGGTGTAGGATATGGGCTGAACATGATAAAAACAGCTTTAGAAGAAAACGACGTCAATTTAAAAAGTTTAACAGTGGGGGGCTCAGGCAGCAAAAGCGATGTGTGGATTCAAATTTTAGCTGATATATTCAACGTTCCTGTAACCAAATCAAAGACCGAAAATGCAACATTGATAGGTGAATCGATGGTAGCTTTTTCACAATTGGGAGTTTACAAGGATATTGAGCAAGCTGGGGAAGTTATGATAAAGTTGGGAAAGAGCTTTGAACCCCAAACCTCTTCAGTTAAAAAATATGAAGGTTATTATAATTTTTTTGTAAAAATGATCCAAAACTATCGGGATATGTATAACTTACATACCCAATTGATCAATTCTTTAGGTGAGGAAGAAAAATGGCAATAAAATTCAGAGAAGCAAAAATAGAAGATTATGATCAGATGTATAGATTATGGGGAACAACAGAAGGCATGGGTTTAAGCGACTCTGATACAAAAGAAAATATTGAAAGATTTTTGAAGAAAAACCCAGGTTTAAATTATATATGTGAAGATGATGGAAAAATTATTGGTACAATCCTAGGTGGCGAAGATGGAAGAAGAGGATATCTCTACCATCTTGCGGTTGATAAGAAGTATAGAAGAAATGGGATAGGGAAAGAATTGGTAAACTTGGTTTTAAATAGTTTAAAAGAAAAAGGTATCATAAAATGCCATTTGTTTGTTTATTATGAGAATGAAATTGCTAAGACATTTTGGGAAAAAACAGGGTGGTACAAACGTAACGAATTGCTGATTTATTCCAAAGATATCAAATAAATCAGGGTTTACTATTGATCACAGGTTTTCTCAAAATTAAACCGTTTGCCTTTTCCACCATGACTATCATAAGAAAGGCTAATATAATCAAATATATGGGATATAACCTTATATCGAAATGTTCTTGCAAAAATCCAAACAAGGGTGGCATAAGAGTTGTTCCAAGATATGCAGATGCCATCTGTACCCCTATAATGGAATGTGAAACATCCTTACCAAAATTAGTTGGTGTTGAATGTATCAAACTTGGATAAATCGGTGCACAGCCTAAACCTATGAGAATAAGGCCTATAAACGCCGTATAATTGCTAAAAGGAAGAAACAACAGTAACAATCCTAAAATTATGATTCCTTGCCCCAAACGTATCATATTTTTATTATTCATTTTGAATGTGATAAATCCAGATATAAACCTTCCTATTGTAATTCCGAAATAAAATGAAGCAGCCCATTTGGCCGCTATTTCAGCAGCTATACCTCTATTTAGAACTAAATAACTTGCCGCCCACAAACCAGTAGTTGCCTCTAAAGCACAATAAGAGAAAAAGGCGATCATAATAGACATTGTCCCGGGTAAAGTAATAACCTCTTTTAAAGAATAATTTTTATATTTTTCTTCTTTGGTTTTGTTACCTGTTTTCTTCTCTTTCCACAGCGGCAAAGTAAAAAACAGTACTGAGGTTAGAACAATTTGAATTAACGAAATAGTAAAATATCCTGAATTCCATTTAAAACCCTTAGTCAACAATATTCCCATAATATATGGTCCAATTGTGGCTCCAACTCCCCAAAAGCAATGTAACCAGTTCATATGTCTAGCTTTGTAATGCAGGGCGACAAAATTGTTAAGTGCTGCATCAACACTTCCTGCACCTAAACCGTAAGGTATCCCCCACAAACACAAATGCCAAAAAGAAGTTGATATAGAAAAACCAAACAATGCTATAGCAGTCATTCCAACGCTTATGGCGGTTAGTTTCCCAGTACCAAGTTTATGAATAAACTTACCGCTGAACAAAGTTGAAACAATAGTTCCTCCAGAGATAATCATTGATAAAATTCCTGCATACGATACAGGTACGTTTAATGTTTCATACATGCTTGGCCAGGCTGACCCTAAAAGAGCATCTGGCAATCCGAGACTGATGAATGAAATATAGATAATCACTAGTAAGATAGAATACATATTAAAATCTCTCCGTTGATTTAAAATTTAAACAAATTCTAATGGTACAGTGTTCCATCTGCGGTGTCCTGTATAAAAGCTAATATAAAAGTAGCACTTATTGGGTCAAAAGTGCTATAGTAAAATTTAAAATTATGACTGTAATTGTCAGAAAAGAATATAGTACCTCTTTAAGTTTGAAAAACACCAAATTCAAATTCATCTTATTACTTTCTATTTTCTATTTTTATTATAAAATATAATTTTGCGAAAAAAATTAGGATACCTTCAACTATTAAAGTAACTTCGTGTTATTAACCTAAGCAAGTTCTGGATTTATATAGCTTTAAAGATTTAATCTAAATTCTCATAATACTCAGAACGCATTCCATAAAAACACAAAAATGAATATACATCCCCACGCATTTCCTGTGATCTCTCTTATTATTAGCATACCATAAATAATGATAATTACAGTTAACATTTCAATGAAACCTTCAAGGGTAACACCTATCATACCATGTATTAAAATACACGTAACCGCGCAAAAAATTGCACCCCAATTAAGCAATCTGTTTTTGGAGGGATACCGCTGATTAATTTTATCGCTGATTACCACATAATTAAAGCCCTCAAAAAAGCCCCAGACTGTTGTGATAATTAGCATTGTTACCGAATTAACGGGGAACCCACTCGATAGAGCCTCTTTCGTCATCCATACAGACTGAAAAGGTAAATAACTTGTTATCTGTTTTGTTGCAGCTAAAAAAATGATATGAGGAACAAAGCAAAGTATGCAAAAAACAATGGACTTCAAAGTACCTTTAAACCTTAATCCGTGTGAAAAAAAGCTTTCTTTTCTGTAGATTGCTACAATGCTAATCCCTAATCCTGCGATACTAAACTGACATATAGCAGCAGTCAAAGTTCTTAACAAGATGTGTATATGCATATCCTTGACTATGTTGTTAAACTGGCTTTGGAAAGCCATACATATTTCAAGAGCTGCAAAAGTTGTAGCCAGAATTATCCATAGGTCAACATTCAGTCTTTTCTGTTCTATTGTTGGTTTCCTCATAATCATATTTAATATCTCCTCCCCTGTGAAAGTAGGTAATAAAAATCTCAGGAATTCAAGATGATTATCAGTCGATGCTGACAAACTTGGAGGGATTTCTCTCTCGCATTAGATCATGTTAGATGTCTGTGAAAAAGGTTGGTTAGATCATAATTCAATGCCTTTGAAATGATATTATATCCTTGGCTCTTTTTGAAAGGTATAAAAGGTAAAAGGAAACAATGAAGCTAATCTTTCAAGAAGTAGGCCTTACAAGAAGAACGATAACGCTCACGTGGAACAAAAGAACGGGGATAAGGTAAGAAGATTGGTAGGGTATTTCAGGTATGAAAGTGAAGAAAAGGTAAGTCTGCTCAACGAGATTTACAGCAGAGCAGACTTACTAGATAACTTCTTCATACCCAACTTTAAACTAAAAAACAAAGTA
>ERZ773359.6260-NODE-6260-length-10645-cov-6.173466_pt1 | contig 10645 bp, 7 predicted proteins | sample MGYA00374955_ERZ773359 | MGnify/ENA primary metagenome ERZ773359 (study PRJEB29098, sample SAMN04486028) | biogas fermenter metagenome | study: EMG produced TPA metagenomics assembly of the Biogas fermentation microbial communities from Germany - Plant 4 DNA1...
AACGGACAATGGGTGGTATCGCAAATTACCGATTATGATCAGTTTCTTTGGAGAAAAGGACTTATTGCTTTTGACGACAAATCGTTGGGGGGGATATTCTGGAAACTTTATCTGAGTATTTTGATGTGCAAATTAGGATCGAAACCCCGTCATTGCCGAAGCATACCTATACCGGAAAATTCCGACAGTCCGATGGCATCGATTATGCGTTGCGTGTATTGCAGAAAAGTATTCGTTTCAGTTATGAGAAAGACGACGAAACAGGAATCATCTATATTAAGTAATTCTTTAAAACACATTGGCCTATGAAGTGACATAATAGACGAAAACAAAAAAACCGATATGTGAAATACTTGTCGGTTAATTTTTTATTAACACAATTAACTTTAATAACTGTATAAACTGTATTAACTAAAAACATTTCAAATGTATGAATAAAAACAATTTGAGAGGTAATTGTTTAACTGAAAAATTACCTATAAATCAATTTTTACGAATGATGCGAATCAGCATTATTTTATTGTTTACCTGCGTTTTTTGTTCCATGGCAGAATCTGCATTTACACAAAATGCCAAAGTAACCATTAACAAACGCAATGCATCCATTAAAGAGGTGCTAAACGAAATCGAAGCACAAACCGATTACCTGTTCATCTATAATAATGAAGTAAACACAGACAAAAAAGTATCGGTGAGAGCGAAGAGCGAAAGTGTATCGGATGTATTGAACAACATCTTGAGAGCTACGAATATTCGTTATACGATGGAAGGAAATCATATTATTCTTTTTGTGGAAACGGAAGAAGAGTCTGCAAAAGAAGAGAAAGTCTTGGTTTCTCAACAGCAAGAGAGGCGAATTTATGGAGTTGTAACAGATAAGGATGGAAATCCGTTACCTTATGTTACTATCTTAATTAAAGGAACAACTAAAGGTACGACTACAGATGAAAACGGACTGTATGAATTGAACATAGACGAAGATGTAACTTTAATTTTTAGCTATTTAGGTTTTAAAGATTATGAGGTTTCTACTAAGGGGAAAACACGAATTGATGTGGTTTTGCTGGATGAAAGTTTAGCACTTGATGAAGTAGTAGTTACAGGCTACAATGTGGTGGAAAGAAGACACCTTGCTTCATCAATTGAATCTATTGATGTAAATAAAATAGTAACACGTCCTTTTGCCAAACTTCAAACTGCATTTTCAGGAACTGTTCCTGGAGTAACAATGTTGCAAGGAAGTAATTTGCCAGGAGATGTTCCGGGTAATCTTTATATAAGGGGTGTCAGTACACTCCAAAATGCCCAACCATTAGTGATTGTAGATGGAATAGAACAAACCTTAAATGATATAGATCCTAATCAGATAGAAAGTATACATATTTTGAAAGATGCTGCAGCTGCATCAATGTATGGATCAAGAGGTGCAAATGGGGTTATTGTTATTGAAACGAAGAGAGGAACTACAGGTGAATTTAAAGTGAATGTTAATTCTTGGTTTGCAATGAATCAACCTATTGATTTGCCAAAATTTGTAAATTCTGCAGATTTTATGCGTTTACGAAATGAAGCATGGAGTATTCAGGGGCAACCTTTATTATATACGAATGAAGATATACGAAAGGCTGAGAATGGTGAATTACCAAATACCGATTGGCTTGATGAGATTATGGAAAGGACAGCGTGCGCTTATAATGCAACAGCTAATATTTCAGGAGGAGCAGGTGTGGGAACTTTTAATTTGATGTTGGGCTATCTTCAGGAATATGGTTTGAATAACATTGAAGGTACTAATAAGTTTAGTGCTAGATTTAACACCAATATTAATATTGCCGATCGTTTTGTTCTTTTGGCTGACTTCTATGCCAGAAGACTTACAGTAAATAGGTTAAGAGCAAATAACGACGGGCATGGTTTATATCAAATTGCTTGGAGAATGAATCCCACACAAGCTGTATTTTATGATGACACTATTCCGAATCATTATATGTTGCATAATGAAATGAATCCTGTCGCTTCTATTCACAGAGGTGGAACTTGGGATAATGTGCATGATGAAAGCATTATAAACTTAAGGCCGCGATACTATATTACCGATAATTTGAACCTTGAAGGTAATGTTTCTTATAAGCTTAATAAATCCGCGAGCAAATGGCAAAGAGAGACAACTAAATTTTATGATGGTGATGGAAAACCAGTTACTGTGTGGGAACACGAAGCTTCTTCTCAACAAGGCGTTAGTGAAAGTTTACTTACGGGAAGAGCATTATTAAATTATGAGCAGAATATTCGTAATGAAAAAGATAAAATATATTTAATTGGAGGGGCGGAAGCAATGTCTCGTGTTTATACTGATTATAGAGAAATTACAAAAGCTTCTTTTTATGCTAAATTAAATTATTCTTTTGAAAATCGTTATTTATTGGAAACGACTTTCAGAAGTGATGGGAGCAGTAAATTTGCTCCGGGACATCAATGGGGTTTTTTCCCATCATTTTCTTTGGGATGGAATGTTCATAATGAAAAATTTATGAATCCTTTTATTAGTTCAGGGTTTCTTTCGAATTTAAAATTAAGGGGTTCATGGGGGAAAATTGGGAATGAGAATGTAAATCCTTATCTTTGGCAGGAAATCGTAAATATGTGGGGATGGACTATGCGCGTTCCTAATCCTGATTTTAGTTGGGAAAAACAAAATCAGTGGAATATTGGATTTGATTTAGGATTACTTAAAAACAAACTTGCTTTCACGGCAGATATTTATAAAAAACATTCTTACGATTTAATATATTCAGATTTTCCTGTACCTCCTTTAACAGGTTCTTATTATTTGACATCATCAGTAAATATTGGTGAGGTAGATAATAAAGGATGGGAGATTTCTGCTAAATGGTCGGACAAAATTGGCGATTTTTCTTATAGTATTGGAGGTATGTTGTTTGATAACAAGAATAAAGTGATGAAAGCAGGGTATAATCCAAACGACACATTGATATTTAAAGGTACTAGCGATAAAATATGGTACAGAGGAATTCCTATTGATAACTATTATGGTTTTGAAACTAATGGATATTTTAAAGATAAAGCAGAGATTGAAGCCACGCAAGCTAAATTTCCTAATACACTTCCAGGAGATATTAAATATGTTGATCAAAATGGAGATGGAGTGATAAACGATAAAGATCGTGTTTTTTTGGCTGATCCTTTTCCTCATTATAATTATTCAATAACTTTTGATTTTCAATATAAAAATTGGGATTTTAGTGTTTTAGGTCAAGGAGTTGGTAAAAGAACAGGACGATTAAATGGTCAAGAAGGATATCCGGTTTATGTGGGCGGCAGCAATGATTTGGGAGCTCCAAGACAGTATTATGCAGATAACAGATGGACGCCTGAAACTCCAAATAGCAGATTTCCTCGTGTGTGGACCGGGACAAGCACAAATACCTATCTAAGTGATGTTTGGCTTAGTGATGCATCTTTTTTTAGGATTAAATCATTACAATTAGGTTATTCATTTCCAAGAATTGGCGCTCATTTTAGAAACGTTCGTTTTTATTTTGATGCGGAGGATTTTCTGACCTTTACAAAATGGGAAGGGCTAGAACCTGAACGTAATGGAGGTAATGGTAATTACCCAAGAATGGCTACCTATTGTATAGGTTTTCAGGCAACGATCTTTTAATCTAATTCGAATAATTAAATAAGGCAATGAAAAAGTTTATATATTTTATTTTCATATTTTTTGTTTTTGTTGGTTGCGATGATTTTTTAGATAAAAAAGACCCAACAGCTACGACATTTGAAGAGTTTTTTGTTGATGAGGAAGATTTACGAAGAGTTGTTTATAGTAGTTATTTAGATGTATTTACTAATTCTTCAGCAAGGACTACGCTATTTTACATGGATGAAGCTAAGTCTGATAATGCTTATAGTCGAGTTGAAGGAGATCATCATCAAAGAATAGCAAATGGCAATTTTAATAGTAACACTCAAGCTTTTCTTTATTATTACGAATTGTATATGAAACATTTAGGGCGCTTGAATACTTTTATTGCTTCTTCTGATATTCCTTATGTAGAAGATGAATCCATAAGACAAAAATATAAAGGAATTCTTGAAGGATTAAGAGTGTGGCATTATTTTAGATTAACTGCACGTTGGGGTAATGTGCCTTTTGTATTAGAACCTGCGGATTTGCAAACGGCGATTCAACCGGCAACGCCTAAACAAATAATATTGGATTCATTGTTTTCTATCGCTGATGATATAGCAAAGAAGTTGCCCCCTGATGAGTATACGTCTGATAAATATATGTTTAATAAGTATTCCTTTAAGGCATTAACGATGCGTTATGCTTTATATAATGGCAAATATGATTTAGCTGCTAAATTAGCGAAAGAAATTATTGATAGTGGGAAATATTCCTTATATCCAACATATGGAGATTTGTTCAATTATAAAGCTTGCTCTAAAAATAAGGAATTTATCATGTGGATGGACATGGCAAGTCATGGGAATAGTTCAACATATTCTTTTCAACATTTAGGACCTCAATATAGAACAGGCGCTGGACAATCTTATTCTGTTCCAACTAAAGCATTGGTAGATTCTTACTGGACTCTTCAAGGTAGATCAATAGATAAATGTCCTTTACATTCAAAAGAAGAATATGAATTGAATCCTCGCTTAAATAGAGATCCACGTTTAAGCGCTTCCATTATGGGGCATGGAGATTTTTTTTATGGAGAGCAGATTGATATTTATAACGAAAATTCCCCCATGTTTTATCAAAAATTAAGATCAAGTAAAACTGGTTATTGGTTTAAAAAATTTGTTGACGAAGCCGATGCTTTTAAAAGCAGTGGAGCAGGGACTATGGAATTCCCATTATTACGTTATGCAGAAGTATTGTTAACTTATGCAGAGGCAAAAATAATGATGAATGACATCGATGCGCTAACGAAAAAATGCATTAACGATATTCGAAGAAGAGCTGGCTTGGATATGAGTATTGCCGATGTAACATTACCTGAATATTCTTCTTATACTCAACAACAATGGATTGATCTGATAAGAAATGAAAGAAGGTTAGAATTGGCTGGCGAAGGTCAACGTTATGATGATATTATCAGGTGGAAAATTGCTGAAGATGTACTTAATAAACCATGCGAAGGGCATACAAGATTAGTAGATGGACACAAAGAGACCTTAAAGGTTGAAGATCGATCTTTCAAACCATATAATTATTTATGGCCGTTCCATGAAAATAGCCTGAAAGTTGAACCTGGATTAAAACAAAACCCTGGATATTAGTGTTCCATGAAAATAGCCTGAAAGTTGAACCTGGATTAAAACAAAACCCTGGATATTAGTATTTTTTTAATGAGAGAGGGGGTACTCCCCTTTTCTCTTTTTGATGAAAATCCAAACTTTCTTTTATAAATAATTATGCAAAACAGAAGATCTTTTTTAAAGAATATCGCCTTAGGGGCTGCTGCAGTTTATAGTCATAATACGTTTTCGATACCAAAATTTCAAATGGGCTTAACCCGTAAGAATATGGACGATAATATTAACATAGCCTTAATCGGAAAGGGAGGTATGGGAACGGCAGATACAAGAACGGCTTTGTCTGTAGAAGGAGTTAAACTTGTTGCTGTGTGTGATTTGTATGATAGAAGATTGGATGAAGCTGTGAAGCAATGGGGGAATGATTTATTTTTAACCAAAGATTACAAAGAGATTTTAGCTTTAAAAAATGTGGATGCTGTTATTATTGCTACTCCCGATCATTGGCACCAACCAATAGCTGTAGAGGCTATGGAAGCAGGCAAACATGTATATTGCGAGAAACCTGTGATCCATAAATTGAAGGAAGGAAAAAAATTAATAGAAGTACAAAAGAAAAATAGAGTATTCTTTCAAGTTGGCAGTCAGGGAATGGCATCTATCGGTAATCGGGTCGCCAAAATTTTAGTGAATAGTGGTTTGATTGGACAAGTCAATTATATTGAAGGGCATTTTTCATCTGCACCCGGGGAGTTAAACTCATTTGTTGCACCTGTCGATGCAGATCAGAAAACCATTTGGTGGGATCGATTTTTAGGAGATGCACCTAAAATACCTTTTAACGCACAACGTTTTTTTGCTTGGCGAAATTGGAGAGATTATGGTACGACTTTATCTGGTGACTTATTTGTTCATGTTTTAGCCAGTGTTCATTATATAATGGGAGCGATCGGGCCAACCAAGGTTTATGCTACAGGGGGTATTCGTCATTATACAGATGGATCACGTGATACACCTGATGTCATGTTGGCATACTTTGATTATCCTGACAGGAATAATCTTGGCGCTTTTACGCTTTCTTTGGGTGCAAATTATGCAGATGGCATTTCAAAAAAATGGGGAAGTACTAATTTCACGATTGTGGGTTCCAAGGGTACACTTGAAGTCGGATGGGATAACGTTATATTAAAAACCATTTATAATATAGATATAAAGGATTTTGGAGCGTTGTATCAAATAGGGTATGGAATGGATAATCCGCAGAAAGTTAGTTCTCATGAATATGTGTTTCAAGCAGAAAAAGAGTATAAAGGAGGGCATTATGATCATTTTTATAATTTTTTTAGAGGGATAAGGGAAAATATTCCTCTTACGGCTGATGTTCTCTTTGCAGTACGTTCTGCAGCTCCTGCTCTGTTATGTTATGAGAGTTTATTACGAAATCAGGCTATTTATTGGGATGCCGAATCATTAGCAGGGAAAAATATGTAGTGTAAAAAAACAGTTATTAGTATGAAAAAAATCTATTTAGTTACATTTTTATTATTCATTACCAGCTGCTTTTCATATAGTGTTAATGCAAAAAAACATCGGAAGCAAGTAGAGAATGTTAAAAAAGAAAGTAATTTACCTTTTAAATTATCGATCCAAGAAAAAAACGAAGGCTATGAAATTCTTTTTGATGGCACATCGATGGAGCAATGGATAAGCAATACTGATGAATATAAATTAGAAGAGGGTTGTATAGTGATGAGACCTACAGAAGGAGGGTATGGTAATTTGTATACAAAAAAAGAATATGAAGATTTTATTTTCAAATTCGAATTTTTACTTAGTCCTTCTGCCAATAGCGGTCTCGGATTGAGACACAAAATTGTAAATACTAAAAATGGATATGATGGAATGGAGTTACAAATCCTTGATGATGATGCGCAAATATACAAGGATTTGAAACCTTATCAATATCATGGTTCACTTTATGGCTGGATTCCTGCCAAAAGGGGTTATTTGAAACCTGTCGGTGAATGGAATTGTCAGGAAGTTATCGCAAGGGGTAGTCATATAAAAGTTATATTGAATGGTATGGTTATTCTTGAAGCAGATTTAAAAGAAATCACTAAAAATATTTCACCCGAAAAAGTACCTAATTCGTTATTTTATAAAAAAGGGCATATTGCATTTTTAGGACATGATTCTGTAGTAAAATTCAGAAATATAAGAATAAAAAAACTTTAACTGTTACTAAAGAATGCAATGAATTTTCGTCTATTTATCTAACGAAAGAGTAGTAAATCGAAGAAAAGATAGATATGAAATCATGTGTTTATTATTGGATTGAAAGTTGCTACTATTAAAAATATTATCTTAGGGTGCTCGACGGATTTTGAGATGAAGAGAAAATATTTATTTTTATCTTTTCTTTATGTTCTAATATGCAGTTTTTTCTATATTGAATCCGGTGACAAAACGGATTCATCGAAGATCAGCATTCTTTCCTACAACATACGAAATGCACGAGGCATGGATGAGGTGGTCAATTACGACCGCATAGCCGATGTGATCCGGCGAATCGACCCCGATTGTGTGGCGCTTCAGGAGTTGGTCAGTGCTACGGAACGCAGCCAGGGTAAAGTGGTTCTTGATGAACTGGCAAAAAGGCTCGGCATGTACGCTTCTTACAGCGGATCCATTGATTATCAGGGTGGGAAATACGGAATTGGCATATTGAGTAAGGAGAAACCGTTGCGAAAAGTAACCGCAACACTTCCCGGGAGTGAGGAGAAAAGAAGCCTGCTGATTGTTGAATTGCTCGGTTATGTGATGTGTTGCACCCATTGGTCGCTCATGCAACCCGATCGATTGTTTTCGGTTGAGGTCATTAATGAAACGATCAAAAAATATACAACAAAACCTGTTTTTTTGGCCGGCGATTTGAATGCAACGCCGCAATCCACCGAAATCGAAGAGCTTGAAAAGTCATGGGAAATGCTGAATGACCCTCGTCAGCCAACTTTCCCTTCGGATAATCCCAGTAGTTGCATCGACTATATCTTGCTCAAAAAGAATCCCTTATTTCGCATTCGTGTCTTGCAGACCTATGTAGAAAATGAATCGGAAGCTTCGGATCATCGGCCGGTATGGGTTGACGTTCAAATGTCGAAAAAATAATGTGTAATTTAAAATTAATCCCTTAAGTAATTCCGGGATTTTTTTGTTGATAGCCCATATATTTTAAAATTTAAGTCGTATATTTGAAAGCAATTTATTTAGTCGGAATAAAATGATGAATCGTTATTTTGTCGCTTATTTTTTAAGCGCAGTGATTTTGTTTGTATTTACCAGTGGTGATTTGTGCCGAGCAGCAGATCCGAAAACGGATACAGCGGAGATCAGGATTGTTTCTTACAACATACGCAATGCACGAGGCATGGATGAGGTGGTCAATTACGACCGCATAGCCGATGTGATCCGGCGAATCGATCCGGATTGTGTAGCGCTTCAGGAGCTGGACAGTGCCACCGAGCGCAGCCAGGGTAAAGTGGTTCTTGATGAACTGGCAAAAAGGCTCGGCATGTATGCTTCTTATGGTGCATCCATTGATTACCGGGGCGGGAAATACGGAATTGGCATATTGAGCAAGGAGAAGCCGTTGCGAAAAGAAACCGTACCGCTTCCCGGTAGCGAGGAGAAAAGGAGCCTGTTGGTGGTTGAATTGCCCGGTTACGTGATGTGCTGCACCCATTGGTCGCTTACCCCATCCGATCGATTATCTTCGATTGATATAATTAATAAGGTAACTGAGAAGTATACGACCAAGCCTGTTTTTCTGGCCGGCGATTTGAATGCAACACCGGAATCCCCCGAAATCGCTGAACTCGCAAAGACATGGGAAATGCTGAATGACCCTTCTCGGCCAACTTTCCCTTCGGATAATCCCTGCTACTGCATCGATTATATCTTTTTCAAAAAGAATTCTCTCTTTCGCATCACGGTTTTGCAGACCTGCGTCGAAAATGAATCGATGGCTTCGGATCATCGGCCTGTATGGGTTGATGTTCAACTTTCGGAAAAATAAAAAGTATATATCTATTACCTGAAATCGAATATAAAATCGGGTATTTTGATCCGGATAAAGCAAAGTAATGAATATGATTTCTATGAATAAAAATAAACATTTAAAAAGATGAAAACACACAGAAAAATAATGATTGCTGCCCTATGTGTTTTGGGCATGTATGGAAACGGAAACGCTCAAATTCGAAATGAAGAGGTTTATGAATTTCCCAACCTGAATGAACAGAATTACCGTTATCACATTAATATCCCCGATATTGATGGATATAAAACGCTTAAATGCGATTTTCATGTCCATACGGTTTTTTCCGATGGCAAAGTATGGCCCGACCAACGGGTGAACGAAGCGTGGAATGAAGGGTTGGATGTAATTGCCATTACCGATCACATCGAATATCGTCCTAATAAGGAAATTGTGAAGGGAGATTTCAATACGTCGTATGAAATTGCCAAAAAACGAGGCGATGCTATTGGGATGATGGTGATTAAGGGTGCTGAAATTACTCGCGAAAAACCATTGGGACATCTGAATGCCCTTTTTCTTCAGAATGCCAATAAACTCGATCTTCCCGATGCGCTTGATGCTATCGACGAAGCCGTAAAACAAGGGGCTTACATTTTGTGGAATCATCCGGGATGGCCTGACGATCTTAGCACCATCTATCCTATCCACAGGGAATTGATTGCTGCCAATAAGATTCATGGGGTGGAAGTATTCAATTCCTCGGAAGTATATCCAAAAGTGATTGATTGGTGCAACGAATTCGGACTCGCTCCTTTTGCCAATACGGATATCCATTATACCAGTGCCAATCTTTACCGGGGCAGGTTCGTGCGCCCAATGACCCTTGTCTTTGCCAAAGAATATACAGAAGAAGCAGTGAAAGAAGCGTTATTTGCCGGACGAACGGTGGCTTGCTACAACAATATTCTTTCCGGGAAAGAAGAGTTTCTTAAATCGCTCATTAAAGAATCCCTTTCTGTAAGGGTCATCAACGAAGGAAATGGAACCATCGAAATCACCAATCACAGTGATGTTACCTATCAAATCCGATATGGAAATCTGATGTATGCCGTTCCTTTGTATCCAAATCAAACAATGAGGGCAAACATACGTTCCGGCAGTGAGGTGACTTTTACGAATTGTGTTATCGGGAAAGATAAATATGTAGTGACCTCTCTTTGGTAAAAGCGGATTAAAACAAAATTCAATATAATATAATTAAGACATGACAACCAGAAGACAATTTTTGAAGACGGTCGGAGGTGTGACACTGCT
>ERZ773359.6262-NODE-6262-length-10640-cov-50.959660_pt1 | contig 10640 bp, 10 predicted proteins | sample MGYA00374955_ERZ773359 | MGnify/ENA primary metagenome ERZ773359 (study PRJEB29098, sample SAMN04486028) | biogas fermenter metagenome | study: EMG produced TPA metagenomics assembly of the Biogas fermentation microbial communities from Germany - Plant 4 DNA1...
GATGCAGAAACGCTCAAATACCCACTATCTCGGCAATAAAATATACCGCATGTTGGCAACTGGTGTTCAGTCCCTCTATACATTTTCAATACCTAAATTTCTATAAGTTTTAATCAAAGCTTCATGATTGTCCGTAATAATTAATATTTTATCTTTTTCTTTTAAAATAGTCTGGCCCGTTGGAACAAAGTAATTACCTTCACGATTTACCATAACTGCCAATGTATTGTCAGGAAATGACAAATCCATAAGCAGATTCCCTTTTTCCAGTATTTTGGCTGTGATCTCAATTTCTGTCATAACTGATTTTATATCGTCTGAAAAATCAACATCAAAATTTCTCATTTTCTTAATTTGTCGTGGCTTTTCGGCAAGATTAAGCCAACGTGCAATTAATGGCAGTGATGTTCCTTGTACTATTAATGAAATTAAGGTGCAGAAAAATACAATATTAAATATTAGTCTTGCATGTGGCACATTCTCAACAAGGGGATAAATGGCGAATATGATAGGAACGGCTCCTCTCAAACCAACCCAGGAAACATAAGCTTTATCTTAAAATTGCATTTTTCGAAAAGGAAGCAAACACAAAAATACAGCCAATGGCCGGGCAAAAAATATCATTAAAAAACTAATAATCAGTCCGGGCAAAATTATTGGTATTAATTCATGTGGATTCACAAGTAATCCTAAAGTGAGGAACATAATCAGCTGTGACATCCATGCTAATCCATCAAAAAAATTGAGAGATGAACGTTTGTGAACAAACTTTGAATTACCGATAACCAACCCACCAATATAAACGGCCAGGAAGCCGTTACCTTTAACAAAATAGGTTACAGAAAAAATAAAAATACAGAAAGTAAAAATCAATATTGGATACAAAGAGTCATTCCCGATTTTAATACGGTTGATTATTCTGACTGCCAATTTCCCTAATGAAAAACCAAGCAAAGCACTAATTCCTAGTTGTAAAATTAATGTTCCACCAACTACCCAATAATTTGGAGCATTATTCAGCTTAATCAGATCTATCATTGTGATAACCAGCACATATGCCATTGGGTCGTTACTTCCACTTTCAAGCTCTAGCATAGGGCGAAGGTTATTTTTCAGCTGTAGATTTTTTGAACGGAGAATAGAAAAAACTGAAGCTGAATCTGTTGATGCCATAGTTGATGCCAGCAACAAAGAAGTCAAAAGACCAATTCCAGCTGATGCCATTGTCATTCCCAATATCAACCAGATAATAACACCCGTGATGATTGCAGTTAAAAATACCCCTATAGTTGCCAGTATAACTCCTTGTGCTATTATCGGGCGAATCTCTGAAGTTTTTGTATCTAATCCACCAGAGAAAAGAATTATGCATAATGCAATAGTTCCTATGGTATTTGCAACTTGAATATTTTCAAATTGTATACCTAGTCCATCACTGCCAAACAACATCCCAACCCCTAAAAATAATAATAATGCAGGGACACCAAATCTTGAACTTGCTTTTCCTGCCAATATGCTTAAAAAAAACAATACTGATAAAACTAGTAACACAATCTCAATTTGTAAACTCATATTTTTTATACTATAATCATTTTTATGTCCGCATTGTCTGTCTTTTTACACTTGTTGCCAACGGACAAGTGTATGAGCAGTGGTGGGATTTTCCGCATTTACTTTTATTTTTGCTCCGACTTTGATTTTATTCATATTCATTTGAATTTTAGTATTTTACCCGCCATTGCTTATACACAATGTTCTCGGCAGTATTTTTTTCTTATTCTTCAAATAATGATTTTTGTTTGATTTCCTTTATATCTAATATTGAATAGTTTGAAATAAATAATTCTTTACCTTTTTGATTTCCATTGTCTCCAACATTTCTCATACCGTAAGTCAAATTCCATTCTCTAATATTAGCAAAAGAAAACAAATCTCTTATGTATTCGCTGTCATCATAGGTTATCAACCATTTATGTTTTGTATTTTTTAGAACTTCTGCAAATCGTTCGTGGTCAAATGTTTTATGAAGATTTCCATTTTTACCGTATAAAGCAGATTTTGTGGCAGAGTAATAAGGCGGGTCAAGAAAAATAAAAACATCTTCCCCTTCTTCTTCGACTACTTGTTGATAATCAAAATTTGTAATTTTTGTATTGTTCAAAATTTGAGACAATGCTTTAACTCTTTCAATACTTGATTGCGTAAATCGTTTATTAAAAGCTGCATTGGAAAATCCGCCACTTTCCGTTGTCCCGGAAAAAGTTATTCTATTAAAAACAAAAAATGCAGCTGCCTTTTTAAGTTCATTAAAATTATTAATATTTTCCGACAAGTATTTAAACAAGTCTTTCCCATTAGTCATATTGTTCTTCCAATATTGAATTTGTTCGATTAATTTTTCAGGTTCTTTTTTAGCATATTTCCAAAATAGATATAAATTTTCATAAATATCATTTATCCAAAATTTTCTATTTGGATATCTTTGTTTTAAATATACAAATACAGAACCTCCGCCAACAAATGGTTCTCTGTATTCTTTAAATTCTGGTATTAATTGAGTAATAAAATTAATTGCTCTACTTTTTCCGCCGGGATATCTTAATGGACTTTTTATCATTATTATACCGTTTTTTCAATTATTAATTCAAATCCATTTTCGTTGGCTTCCACAAACAATTTGTTGAGTATTTCTTTTTGACTTTTGTTTAAAACTGTATTGGTTTCAATTTCAGATTTAGAAATATCTGTTGGTAATTTTGACAAAGTTAATTTTAGCACAGGAATTGCCGTGTAATTATTGTCATTTATTGATACATTTTTAAGATTTGTATAGAGTATCATTTTAAGTAATCCGTCTTTTATATCGCCAATACTTGGCAAAATTGAGTTTTTTGAATGTTTAGATTCAATTAAATAGATTTTGTCTTTTTCAATTCTTATTTCATCGGTAGTGAAATAATATTTTCCGCCAAGATAATTTTCAATTGTTATGGTCGCTTTGGTTAATGTTGATAAAGCTTCTTTTGGTTGAACAGTCTGCATTTCACGATTTTGGGCTTCTTGTGCTTTTAGTCGTGAAGTTTTCATAAAATCTTTTACGCCATTGATAAATTGTTTGGCAAATTTGTCTATACCTTGTTCGTTGTGAAATTCAACAGCTAATTGCTTTCTGATTGTATTGTAGGATGTTTTTGCTTTTTGAATTAGATCAGGAAATGATTCTTTAATTTCTTTTAAATTCCAATGCAATGCGGAACTATGATAGTTTTTTATTTCGGATATTTTTTGTTTTACCAACTCATTATCAAACTGTTGATTAGTTATTTTGTTAGCTCGTGTTTTATGTTTTTCAGCTGTTTTGTAATACGCAAAAACTACAAAAACATCAAGTAAACTCATTAATGAAATCGTGTCCCATTGGATAAAATCTCTGTCGCCTTTTTTCCCCTCATCTTTGATAATGGGAATAACCGTTATTCGTTTTGAAGTTCCAAGTGTATTATAAACTCTTTCGTAAGGATAAGAACGAGTTCTTTTGGGCGAAACCCATTTTGACAATCCAAATGAAAAACCATCATAATTTATCAAACAATTTGCAGGCAATTCATTGATATTAAAGTTATTAAAATCAAAAACTGTTAAGTCATCAGTTAGCTTCGGATTGTATTTAATTCCTGTTATTTGTGCTGTTATATTCATATTTTTTAATTTCCTGCTTTCAAAAATCTTTTTTATAAAATCAATTAACCACATTTTTTCTTTTTTCAATATAATCCAATGTCACAAATCTGTATTTCCCCTTGTCCCTTTCTACAATTTCCAAATTATTGGAATTAACTTTTTGTCTTATAATTGTTTCCAAATCTCTAATTATTTCAATGCCTATTGAATTCCGGTTTAATTGATTAGCTACTTTCATTGTTGTTCCGCTACCGAGGAATGGGTCAAGTACTGTTTCGCCAACATACGAAAAAAGTTTTATTAGTCTGTAAGGTAATTCGTCAGGGAAAGCTGCAACTCCTTTTTCAAGTTTTGAACCAGGTAAAACATTTGTTATTTCCCAAATAGTTTTATGCCAATTGTTATTTTGAAATTCTTTTTTATCAATTTTTGATTTTTCCCTTACTTCTTTTGGAATTGAGCGATAATTAAATTTCCCTTTTTGAAAAATAACAATGCTTTCCAAAAGATTATCAGGATAAAAATACATTGGATAAGGGTTTTGCAATAATACTCCGCTACGCTTACTTATTCGTAAATAGCCGTCGGGTTTTTTCCATACAATTTTATCTCTGTATCTAAATCCTACATTTTGAAAAATTTTTATTGCATCGGCTGTTATAGGATATTTTTCGCCATTTACAAGCATATCGTCAATGTTTAATGCAAAAATTCTTCCTTCTTGCAAAACTCTGAATGCTTCTTTTGACATTCTTCTAATCATGCCAAGATATTGGTCGTAATTTTCAAAAAGTCCTTTGTAGTCAAATGGTGCGTTAAAATACGGTGGAGAAGTAATAATTAAATGAATACTTTCATCTAGGATTTCTATCATACTCATAGAATTGCCAAATATTAATTTATGTTGTGTTTTCATTTAATCTTTTTCTCCAAAATTACATTATACATTCTTATTTACCAATTTTATTTTTCATATTGCCGAGAACGGATTGCGGTATGGTTAGTTGCCGATTTCGAAGCACTTTCCTATCAAGTTACAACTACTTTTGATACGAGTTGTGCCGCTCAAATACTTACTGCACGGCAATTAACTATACCGCGTGTTACCAACTGGGCTTTCTTGTCTACATTAACAATAATTACTAAATATTCTACAAATATTTTCATTTCTTTTTTTTAAATTGTCTTTCTAATTCATTGATTGCGTCTGTTGGGTTGGTCAATGGCATATCTTTGTCAAATAAATCATATCCCAAAAGTTCAGATTTTTTTATTTTTTCAATTTTAGGCAATTTTGTTATATTTGTTGTTTCAATATGTTTTCCTTCGTTGTCAATAATAATGAGTTTTGGAACAAATACCCCTTTTCTCCCAATAAAGGCATCCATAATTTTTACACCATTTTCAAACTCTTCGTAGGTTGCCCTTCCAAGTGCTTCGTACTTATAGAATTTTTTACCATCCCAGGTAATTACCGTTGCATAACTTTCAGATATTTTTGAATCAATATTTTCCTCTGTAACCAAAGTATCATAACCCGAAGGCATTAGTAAAACTTTTCCGCCTCCACCTTCTATATTTGCCGCATACCTTGGAATTGTGATGCCTGAAATCCACCCTTGCAAATGTTTCATGTATATTTTGCCAATCTGAATTGGAGTGATAAAGTGAATAATACCTTTTTCTTTATGACATTGCAATAAATAATAAGGATGGATACCAATCCAAAACATTCTTCTGAATGTTTCAGCAAGTGTTTTGTAATAGTCATTAACGTGATTCAACAAAACTGTCTGATTTCTAATAGTAAAACCATGCTTGCGAATTTTTTTTATTGCTAAAGCCAAATCTTCTGTTATTTCCTGATAGTGATTTAAATGGATCATAAAATACACGTATTTTTCAGGACCGGTTGTGTATTTATTGGCCGAAATATTTATTAACTCAAGAATTTCATCTGTAATAGCCATTGGTAAAACAACGGGGACTCTTGTTGCAATTCTAATTACGCGCAAGTGAGGTATCTTACTTAATTCTTCTAAAACATATTGTAACCGATGTTTGCTTATCATAAGAGTATCTCCGCCGGTAACAAGCACCTCATCGATGTTTCGGTTTTGATTAATATAAAATAATCCTTTATCTATTTTGGTTTTATTTACATCAACAGAACAATCTAATGATTTTGTTCTTTGACAATGTTGACAATAGGATGCACAACTTGTGTTTTGAGCTACAAATAGTGCAACTCTATTAGGATAGCGTTGATAAGTAGCTCCAAAACTTCTTGAACTTTCAGCCATGGCTTCCTCTAGTCCGGTATTGGGAAACAATATATTAGCGGGAGTGGGGACACTTTGCCAAAAAATTGGGTCAAGTCGTTTATACGCCTTTTCACCTGGTAACATTTTAGGATGGAAAGGGTCTTCTTGCATAAGCGATGCATAATAGGGTGTAATGCGGAGAGGGTCTTTTCCCTGTCCTTTTAAGGTCGTTATCGTTTTTTCAATTTCTTTTTCTTGATAAGCATTTAATTTTATTACTTTTTTTAGTTGTTCTACACTTCTAATTGAATTTTTCAATTGCCAGTGAGCATCGTTCCATTGCTCTTCTGTTACATCTTTCCACAATTCAATTGTGTTAAACTTTCTTGGTTTGTAGAAAAAGGTTTCTTCTGATTTCATAATTATGCTCATTTTTAATGTGTTTTTGTTTTACGCCTTGTTGGTAACGTTTTGCGGCTTGCTGCTTTTTGTATTAACTTCTATAACAGCAAAACTGCATCGTAATTTTAAGATATTTTTTAGAAATATCAAAATATTTTTTCAATAATTGCAGCAAGCCGCTGTTAGCTTTTTGGTTTGGTGTTTTTATGTAGTTCATAAGGCTGACACCAAGACAGGGTTGGGCAAAAGAGGTGTTTTCTTTCAAGATATATGTCGTTTTTTGTTTGGAGAAAATTTGTTATGTACCGTCGGAAAGTTTGTAATCAGTCTCTGAATTTAATCTTTTACTGGGTTTTCGGGAGCATTGGTTTTGTCTGTCCGTCAAGTTTTGTAATGATTCTGGGGTTATTTCCCAACCGAGAAAATTTGTCATTTTTTTTTGCCGAAGTGGCATTGACGTCAAATTGAATTGACGAGTACTTAACAATTTGTTCAACCTCAAAATTACAGAAAAATCGACAAGCCTTTTTCACTTCAAACTTCTCGGGCAAACTACCTTCCAACCGGATTTAATACAAATTTTCTCACCTTATCGGACATGAACAAATTTTAGGAGTATGACTTTCCAAACAACAACTTCCCTAAAACACCAAACTTGAAGCTAACGGTCGAGTGTAAGTGCCGTAAGGGATTGCGAGTGATTTCCTATCAAGTTACACGAAAAGTTAAAGCGGCCTTCTGACCTTTGCAAATCTCTTAAACCCTTATGGCATTTACACTTTGTTGGCAACTGCCCTTTTTATTTTGTCAGTAATTCAATCATTTTATCGCCGTGTTCTTTTATTTCTTTTATACTCCATGCCTCATACTCCATCATAATTCGTTGCTTTATGCTATCTATTGTTGGGCTTCCTGTGTAATATTCTTTTTTTGCGGCTGGCATAAAATTACTCAAACGTGAATTTTTACTACCGCTAATCAGACATAAATTTCCGAAATTGTCCGACCATACAGCATCTTTGCCTTTTAAAATTAAATTTTCGTCAATTGGGTGTTGCGGATAATAATGCTCAACCGAACTTCTAAATGTGTATTCAAAGTCTTTAACACGATTATCTATAAATGGTTGTAAATTATTGATTTTAAAATAGTTTTTGTCAGTTCTGTAATCTTGCCACAACAAATAATCAAGGTAGTTGAAAATAAAATTTTCTACTGCCGTCCCTTGATGAAGTTTATTTATGTCAATATCTGTTTTGGTATTTTTCTGTTTTCCTTCGTTAGTATAAATTATTTCAAAAAAATCTTTTGGATACTTTGCTAAATATCTGTCGTATAAGAATGCTTTTGCAAGATTTTCAAGATATGTTTTGTAATCGTTTGCCAAATTAGTTCCCGAATATTCTAAAACAAATTTCAACGAAGCGTTTAACCAATGTTTGTAAACCAAAGTCGGATTTGAAACATGAAACATTGATTGTAACATTAATATTTCTCTATTTATACCCTCATTGGTTTCTGCATTGTCTGCATCAAAAGTATTTACATAACTAACTTTGTTTCCATCATAGCATTTCAGACGTTTTAAACTCCAATGGTCTGACCCTTTTGCAAACTCTCTTTTTATGATATACTTATCAAAATAAAATTTGCCTTTCAATAAATTGTAACCGAATTGTTTTACAAATTCTATTTTATCCTCATTTTTCAAAAAAGGGTCAAATAATTCTAATAGTTGTTTGTCGTCTAATGGAACATCTGATTTTGTTTGTATCCTTAAAATATGAAGTAGGAAGTTTGCAAAATTGATAATCGTATTAAATCTATCGGGGCTTTCGTCTGTAGTGCTCGAATTATCAGAAATTGGTTTTGATTCTTTTTCAAGAAGTTGGCTTATTGTAAGAGTTTCTTCTGTAGTTTGATTATCTTCTGCAATCTTTAGTGTGTCATAAACAAGGCATTTGTCGACTAAATTGTTCCACTCATCTCCAAAAATCTTGTTTCTTTGATTAACAGAAAATCCATATTGAACATATTTTTCCATATTTGAAGCAGCTTCCCAAATCAAGTTGAAAGCATATTTCAAATTGTCGTCTTCCAAAACTTCAAGCATTTTTGCTTTTAAGATTTCGTGTTTTTCTAATTGCTCGCCACGACTATTCATTATTTCAAAATAGTGATTCAAGTCTGTATCTTCTGGAACTAAAATGCGTAAGATTGTAACCTTTTCAAAAAAATAATTACAAAATTCATCAATAGATAATTTAAATTTATTGTCAGTCAAAATTTTTGCTAATGATTTTTTCGCATCATTATAACCTTGTTGAATAGCAACATTACATTCCTTATTTTCTAAACCTATGCCGTTAAAAAGATAAGAAAGTGTGTTTGAGGCAACTTTACGACTATCGAAAGATAGATTAAGCTTTTTGTACCAAGATAAATTAATCTGTGGATACTCATTTTTGATTACAATTAGTAATAAGGTCAATGTTGTTAAGCGTTGTTGACCATCAATAATTTCATAGATAACACTACCTTCTAATTTTCTTTCGTAGGCAATCAACGAGCCAATGTAATATCTAGGTTTACTTTCTGAATTATGGCTTTTACTTTTAACAATATAATCAACAATATCCTGAATAAGCTGGGCTATATGAGTTTCTTCCCAATCGTAATTTCTTTGATAGATTGGAATTACATATTCGTCTGAACTGAATAATTCTTTTATACTGTAATATTTCGGCTGTTTATCATTCATAATATCTTAGGATTTAGGATCATCATAATATTTTAGTTTCTTGAATTGTTTAACAATTTCTTCTGTTTTACTTGACCTGATTTCTTTTAAAATTTCTAGACGAATATTAAGTATATCGCTGGGTTTAATTGCTTCCTTAATTTTTTTGAATAATTGTATTTGAGAATGTTCTCCTTGATTGAGAGCATAATTATCAACCGAATCAAGTCCGACTGCTTGTAGCTTCAAACGCAATGAATACGCCCAAACAAAAATTTTATCAATAGCTTTTGGTAAATCTTTTTCTCTAAATCTATCTATGTAGTAAATTAATCCACAATAGAATAAATTGCGAATATATTTGTCTCCTGTGCGAAAACTTCCTTCATAAGTTTTAATTATATTCAAAATAGGATATTTTTTACTCATTTCTTTAGATTTCACATTGTCAATCATTATCTGATAATATTCTATCATTTCAAAAAATCGTTTACCGTTTATTATAATTCCATCTATTTGAAAAGGGAAAATCATTTCTCGTTTGTTAATATTTCTATGAATTGAATGGTTGTATTCTTCAACATAAAAGTGAGCAATGCGAAGCATTGCTGTAAAAGGGTAATCTTCTTCTGTGTCGAGACTTACACCTTTGAAAACATCAACATCATTTTTTGAGAAATACCGTGCAGAATGTCCACTACTCCAATTTCTAATTCTGAACAGATATTGAGAAAAAAGCTTTGAAAGTTTTGCAGTATCCATACTTTCCCACTTTTCAACTGTTTTTTTGCGTTCTTCTTCTGTTGAAAAATTATTCATTTCTCGCAAGTGAAAAGCTTTTAATAAATCATGTGGCTCAAGATCTTTACCTCTTGAATTTTGGGAATCAAAAAACTGAAATGCTTCTGAGATATCATTCAAAACGACTTCGACCAATGTACATTTCTCTAAAAAAAAACAAATTGTTTTTTCGTCAAAATCTGCAATTCGCCTTTCAATTTGTTTGAAGTTTTTTTGGATATTAGCTTTTGAAATGTTGTTAGCAAAGGACAAATTCAATAATTTTGGATTAAAACTCTTTAACGCTTTTTCTTCCTCAATCGTCTTGTTTGGTTTTTGAGTCATTGCGAATGCAATTAGGGTTAATGTAATAGTTCGTTGTTGTCCATCAACAATATCTAAAATAATTTTATTGTTTTGAGTGTCTTTCTGATATTCTTCTTCTGAAATTTCTTTATTTTCTTTATTCTGAAAATGTCTGTGAATTACAAGCGTTCCCAACCGATATTCCGATTTACCCTTATGAATTAGGATATCGTCAATAAGTTGATTGACATTTTTTGTTGTCCATTTATATGGTCGTTGATAACTCGGTATTTTCAAATTGTCATTTGTAAGCAACTCTTTTACTTTTATTATTTTAGGTTGATTTTGTTCCATAAATTTTATTGTTTGGTTTCAGTTGTCTTTCTTAAGGTTGTTGCCAACGGATTGGCGGTATGTTTTTGTTGCCGATTTCGAAGCACTGTCATGTCAAGTTACACGAAAGTTTA
>ERZ773359.6264-NODE-6264-length-10636-cov-4.107551_pt1 | contig 10636 bp, 12 predicted proteins | sample MGYA00374955_ERZ773359 | MGnify/ENA primary metagenome ERZ773359 (study PRJEB29098, sample SAMN04486028) | biogas fermenter metagenome | study: EMG produced TPA metagenomics assembly of the Biogas fermentation microbial communities from Germany - Plant 4 DNA1...
CACTGATTATGTGCCACAGGCCATCTGCCGCGCCCTGGAAGATGCCTGGGGCTGCTCTGTTTTCCATCATTACGGGATGACGGAAATGGGACTGGGCGGCGGAGTCCAGTGCCGGGCGCTGCAGGGATATCACCTGCGGGAGGCCGATTTGTTCTTTGAAATTGTGGACCCGGCAAGCGGCGAGGTCTTGCCGGAAGGCGAAACTGGTGAAGTGGTTTTTACAACCCTGACCAGGGAAGGCATGCCACTTATCCGTTACAGAACGGGAGATGTGAGCAGCTTTTTACCGGACAAGTGCCCTTGCGGTACTATCCTGCGCAGCCTGGCTCTGATCAAAAACAGGGTGGACGGTTTAATCCCCTTTGGCAGCGGAATCATAACCCTGCCGGATTTGGACGAGAAGCTTTTCGCCTTTGATTTCATCCTGGATTACAAAGCGTATGTAAAAAAGAACAAAGAGCAAAGCGAGCTGCAGCTTGTGCTGAAAACGGCGGACGGCAGCAGGGCGGACCTTGCCGCCGTCATTAAATCTGTGCTGACGCTGCCCGCCTTGCTGGAAGGCGACCAACGCCGGTTCATGCTGAAAGTGAGCGAGCAGCCCGATTTTGCCGCATATACGGACGGGACGGCCAAACGCACCATTACCGTTATCCAATAGCTGCGGGCAAAACCTGTTTGCACCACTTTACTTTCCGCAAAGATTGTAATATAATAATCAAGCAATGCATTTGCCGAAGTGGCGGAACTGGCAGACGCACTTGACTCAAAATCAAGCGGGCCTTGCGCCCATGCGGGTTCGACTCCCGCCTTCGGCACCAGGAAAAAACAAACTTCCCGCCGGGAAGCCGTATACCCGGGCGGGAAGTTTTTCTTTTGGCACTGTTTTAAGCTTTGCGGCCGATGACAACAAACATCTGATCATTGTCAATCTCCACGCTCATCTCCAAACCTGCTGCCCCAAAGTAGTTGCGGAAGACATCAGGCGGCGGCAGGCGGTCTTTTTTAACCGGTCCGCCCTTGTTTTGGTGGAGGTTGTTGATGTCTTCCCTGCTTTGGGAATGCGCCACCACAAAGCTGCCGCCTTTTTTCAGATATGCAGCCAGTTTTGTTACAGCCGCCTTCTTGTTTTTAAAATGAGGAAACATGGAGTAGCACATGATGCAGTCAAAGTAAGCTGTCGGCAGGGGTACTTCCAGGACATCGCCCACAATAAACCTGACGTTGTGATAAGTATATTTCCTTTTAGCTACGGCTATCATTTTTACCGCTTCATCAACGGCGGTGATTTCGCCTTCAGGACCTATACGGCTGCAGAGATGCGGTATCATAACGCCGGTACCCGTCCCGACATCAAGCACTTTGCCGCCTGCAGGTATTTGGACCAGGTCGAGGATGGCGTCAATTTTTCCCGCATCATGTGTCACGAGGCTGTCCCATTGTTCAGCCACTTCATTGAAGTAATCCTTATCTTTCAATTTGCAGGGCTCCTTTTTTGCTGAAACGGGCTTTATTTAATAAAACTACCAGCGGCGGCAGCAGGACAAGCTGCACCACGATCCCCGGCAGGCCTGTTGTAACGGCGGAAGCCACAAAAACCGGCGGACTGGGAAGATTGGCGGCAAAAAGATTTGCCAGCACCCAGACTGCCAGGCCTGCCACAATCCTGCCGGCAAGCATGCTGGCAAGCAGGGAGAGATATACATTATATTTTCTGCTGCTCATGATACTGGCTACTGCAGCATAAGCTGCCAGCTCACATACCATGTAGGGAAGGACGGGGAAAAGCGGCGGCATGCCGGTTAAAAGGGAGCTGAGAAGGGGAGTTGCCGCTCCTACCAAAAAAGCAAAAGGCAAATCAAGAATGAACCCGGCCAGCAGCACCGGAATATGCATGGGAAGAAAAGTACTGCCGAGACCCACCATGTGAAAAGTCACTGGCAAAACGATGCCCATGGCAAGCATGAGACCGGCAAGCACCATTTGTTTAACTGTGTTATTATGCATCAGACTGTTCCTCCTTTTGGGGAAAAATAAAAACCATGAATGTACTGTTTCCTACAGTATCCCTTCATGGTTTGGTTTAAATAAAAATGTCTTTTTGGCGGCGCAAACCTTCATGGTTTGCTTTTGCATTTAGTATAACAGAAAAGCAAACAGCTGTCAATCTGAAAGTAAAATATTGCCAGCTGCATTTTGCCGGCATTGCGGCGGAAGTTTGCCGCTAAACGATTTTCGCCCGGCAACTGTTTTTAGAGCCAATCAGCGGAGTGTCTCCATGACAAGCACTCCTTTTAACGTTTTGCTTTTGCACCGCAGACCGGTACGGAATTCGTCCGGGCCTAAATGGCCTGGGAAAAATACTTTTCCAGGGCCCAGCCAGTGACGCCCCCCATAACCAGGTGCGTCAATAAAAGCAGGAAATCCGGCAGCGGTGTGACGAGGGTTGCCCGAGAGAGATTAAGGGCCATGCCGATGCCGAAAGCAATAAAATAAAACAGGGAACCGTATGCTATTCCTTTGATTATGGCGTAGTCTGTTCCCGTAAAACGCAGGACCAGTAGCAGCAGGGTGCCGAAGTATGCCGCAATTGTCCAGTCGGTGATCGCTCCGGTGACAAGGCTCAGCGGTGCAGCAAGATTTTCTGCAGAGTAGTAGAAACCGGCGGCAATGTGAACAAAACTGTATCTAATCCAGCCCAAAAAGTAAAATGTCCAGACCATGGCTTCTTTGACGACGTTTCCTATCCAGCCGGCCAGACAGCCGGCGATAATTGTGTCTCTAATTTTAAGCAATGCCTGCCCCCCCGGGTTTTCAACCTTATGGATAATAGTATTTTCCTTTTGTCGGTATTTATGTAAAGGAAAGCGACCTGTCGCTTCCGGCCGCAGGAAGAGGCAAAGACAATTGCTGAGCTCCGGTTAAGGTGATACAATGAAAGCAAGCATTCCCATGCAGGCACTGCTTACTATGGTCAATGCGGCAGCAACTGCCGGAAGTAATTATAAGGAATGGAGTTGATGCAAGCGTGTATAAGAATCTTTATCCCCATCTCTTTCAACCGCTGCGTCTGAAAGGTCTCATGATGAAAAACCGCATCATGTCAGCCCCTAATATGCTTTTCCATACGGTGGACGGCAGGCCGACGCAATACTATATTAGCTACCTTGAGCACAAGGCCAGGGGAGGAGCTGGCCTGGTAACGCTGGGGGAAATTCCTGTTTGCGACGGCGCAAGCCATACTCCTCCCATGCGGTGGACATGGGACAACCTGCCTCTCTTTGGCGAAATGGCGGCCGCCATTCATGAACATGGCGCCCTGGCCGCGGTGGAACTGGTGCACGGCGGCATGAGAGCCAACCCGAAATACAACACGGTGCCGATTAAAGGGCCTGTGGCCGGTGTCAACCACCTGGGGGCTGAAGTGCAGGCCATGACGGTGGAAGATATGGAACAGGTTGCGGATGCTTTTGCTGAGGCAGCCGCCTTCTGGTATCATGCCGGTTTTGACGCCGTTCTCATCCATGCCGCCCATGGCTGGCTGATCCCGCAATTTCTGTCTCCCCTGATCAACAAGCGCACCGACGAGTATGGCGGCAGCCTGGAAAACAGGATGCGCTTCCCCCTTGCCATCCTGCGCCGGGTCAGGGAAAAAGTGGGGGACGGCAAAGTAATCATGCTGCGCCTGTCCGGCTCCGAAAGACATCCGGAAGGCTTCACAACCGACGATATTGTTGCTTTCCTGGAGAGGGCGCAGCAGTATGTGGACCTGGCGGAAATCAGTACCGAAGGGGTAACAAACTTTTTTGCCATCACGTACTCGCCGTGGGGGCAGAATGTTGAACTGGCAGCAGCAATCAAAGCAGCGGGCAAGATTAAGATTCCCATTTTTACTTTAGGCTCCATCGTATCTCCGGAGCAGGCGGAAGACATAATTGCCTCGGGCAAGGCAGACGGTGTTTCCATGTCGCGCGCCCTGTTGGCCGATCCTTTCCTGCCCAAAAAAGCAGCCCTGGGCAGGGCGGATGAAATTGTGCCTTGCCTGCGCTGCTTGAACTGCACCGACAGTGACAATGCAAGAAGGCACCTGGTGTGTAGTGTGAACCCGCTGATCGGCAGGGAAGCGCGCCTTGGCTTTGCCGACACGCTGGGGAAGGCAAACCGCCGGCTAAAAGTACTGGTGGCGGGCGGCGGCCCTGCCGGCATGCAGGCTGCAGTTACAGCCAGCGAACGGGGACATGATGTGATCCTGTGTGAAAAAAGCGACTCCCTGGGCGGGCTACTGAAGCTGCTTGCCCGCGACAGCCTGAAAAAAGACCTGCGGCGCTTTACAGAATACCTGCTGCGGCGTGTCGCCTCCTCGGGTGTGGCAGTAAAGCTGAATACGGAAGTAAACAGGGAACTTGTGGCGGCGGAGGCACCTGACGCCGTGATCGTGGCTGTCGGCAGCCTGCCGCTTTTGCCGAAAGCTATCAGGGGCATTGAGAAGGCAAAGCATATTACCAGCATTTACCAGCAGGAGCCGGACAACTCCGTTCAGAAAAGGGTTGTTATTATTGGCGGCGGCCTTGCCGGCGTGGAAAGCGGGCTCCATCTGGCGAACATGGGGAAAAAGGTTACTGTGCTGGAAATGCTGCCCGAGTATGCAATAGAAGCCGGGGGAGTTTACCGGCTGGGTCTGCAGGCAAAGGCAGAAGAACTTGGCCTCAATATTATTACCGGTGCGCGCTGCCTTGAGGTAGCCGACGGAAGCGTCCGTTACGAAAAAGACGGCCGGGAAAGCGAAGTGGAATGTGACGCCGTTTACTATGCCACGGGCATGATAAGTAATACGCAGCCTTACCTTGAACTGGCAGACACCGCTCCCTTTGTCATCCCGGTAGGCGACTGCAGGCGGGCCGGCAAAATTGACGGCGCCATCCATTCAGGTTATTTTGCAGCCCTTGATCTGGGGATGCTGTAGACCGGCGGCAGTATTTTCCGCCCACCTGGCAACTATTGCCGGTTCCGACATAGAGGACGGTGCCCCTGGGCAAACTAGCGGCAATGAAAATTATTGCTCAAAGGCACGCGAACAGCCAAAGGAGGCAATCATGGTTAACAAAGAGCGCTTGCTGCAAACCTTTCTGGAGATTGTCCGGGTCAACAGCCAGACCAAAAAAGAGCGGGCAATGGCGGATTATCTCAAAGCGAAACTGCAGGAGCTGGGGCTTGCGGTAACAGAAGACGGAGCCGGGGAGGCGATCGGCGGCAACGCCGGCAATGTCATAGGTGTCCTGAAAGGCTCGGCGGAGAAAAAAGCACTCCTGTTTTCCGCCCACATGGACCGTGTGGCGCCCGGCGAAAATATTAAGGCGGTAGTGGAAGACGATATTGTAAGAAGCGGCGGTGATACCATCCTGGGTTCCGACGACGGTGCCGGGCTGGCCGGTATTCTGGAGCTTTTGCGGATAATCAGGGAAAGACAAATCCCGCACGGGCGCATTGAAGTTGTCTTTACCATTGCGGAAGAGGGTGGGCTGAACGGAGCCAAGTCCCTGGACACAGAAAAGCTGCAGGCGAAACACGCCATTATCCTGGACAGTACTGGCAAGGCAGGCACGGTCATCAACCGGGCTCCTGCCCAGGATGAAATTATCGCAAAAATTCGCGGCCGCGCGGCTCATGCAGGAGTGGAACCGGAAAAAGGGATTAATGCCATTTTGGTTGCGGCCAAGGCTGTCAGTAGAATGCAGCTGGGACGCCTTGATGCGGAAACAACGGCTAATATCGGGGTCATTGCGGGAGGAACGGCAACCAATATCATCCCGGACTACGTGGAGGTGCGCGGGGAAGCCCGCAGCCTGAGGGAAGAAAAGCTTGTCCGCGCCACTGAAGCAATGGCCAGAGAGTTTATGGCGGCGGCAGGGGAGGAGAACGCACAAGTTGACCTGACTGTCAACCGCCTTTATCCTGCCTTTCACCTGCCGGAGGAGCATGAACTGCTGCAGCTGGTGAAGCGGGCGGGAGAAGCCTGCGATGTTCCTGTTACGCTAATGTCCACAGGCGGGGGCAGCGATGCCAATATTTTTAACGGCAAAGGCATTGCCGCCGTCAACCTGGCGGTGGGAAATGAAGAAGTCCATACGGTAAATGAATACCTGGTGCTTCCCGAACTGGTGAAAACGGTGGCACTGGCCGTGAAAATTGTTGAGCTGGCCTGATGCACACTTTGCACCTGTCATGCATATAGTGGAATATGCTTGAGACATTTACCGGGGGGGGGATGAAATGCGTGGTTTTGCAGCTGCTTCACTTGTCCGCAAATTGGCCGGTCTGGCCCTTGCGGTTGCTGGCATTGCCCTCGTTATCAATACCCTGCCGGGATACTTATGGATCTTACTGTTGGGTTTCGGCCTGATCTGGGCCGGCTGGCTGGTGTTCCGGGCTGAGCGCATCTGGTAGAAAGGAGGAGAAGCATGCGTTTCTATACAGTGAAAGTGCCGAAATTCCTTGGTAAAATCCTGAAAGGCATCTTGGGCATTTGGCAAAAATAAAAAAAGCGCGCAGGCGCTTTTTTTGTTTTAATATGCATATTTAGACGGCTCTGGTAATTTTGCCGGCTTTTAAGCAGCGGGTGCAGACGTTTACCCTGCGCGGAGTACCGTTAATCAGAGCCTTGACTTTCTGCACATTTGCCTTCCAGAGTCTTTTCGTCTTAATGTTGGAGTGGCTGACAGCATGACCGGTTTCCGTTCCTTTGCCGCAAACTACGCATCTTCTGGCCAATTCTCACACCTCCTTGCTTAAAAGCGGTTTGCAGGAGTTAAAATGAGCATAATAAGCAAAAATCACTTTTTAAATTCTAACACAGGAAAGTGGCGGTTGCAAGTTAATATTTGGGCATGGCAGGAATTTTACCGCGGTTGATGGAATAACTATTCGTGAGCAAATGCGTTTTTTTGCTTGCAAAACCTGAAAATGTATGAGTAACGTATCCCGTGGAGTGCATAACAATGAAAATAACCAGAGAAATGACAATTTTTGAGATCATCCGTTCACATCCACAGGCTGCTGCTGTTTTTGAAGAATTTAACATGGCTTGTAGCGACTGTATGGCTGTGATAGACGACACACTGGAGCAGGGTGCACGGCAGCATGGTATTGATTTGGATCAGCTGTTAATCAGGCTAAACGCACTGTTTGCGCAGGAGGGGAAAGAATGACCAACAGGATTGCAACTGACCTCGGTGAAGTGGTCATTTCGGAAGAACTGATTGCCACCCTTGCCGGAGTGGCGGCCATTGAATGTTACGGCCTTGTAGGTATGTCGCCGCGGGCAAAGCTGAAGGACGGTATTGCGGAATTGTTGGGCAGGGACAACTTGAGCCGCGGCGTGGAGGTAACACAGGACGAAAACGGCCTGCGTGTCGATCTTTATATTATCGTTTCCTACGGGACAAAAATCCATGAGGTGGCGGCCAATGTCCAGGAAAAGGTCAAGTACACGCTGGAAAAACTGACCGGACTAAATGTAGCACAGGTAAATGTAAATGTTCAGGGTGTCAGGGTGACAGACAAATAGGAGGCTGAAGAATGGAGCAACTGAGCGGATCAGATCTAAAGGGGATGTTTATTGCCGGTGCACGCCTCCTGGAAAATAACAAGGAAATAATTAATACCATGAACACATTTCCTGTTCCGGACGGCGATACCGGTACAAATATGAGCCTGACAATGCGTTCGGCCCTGGCGGAAATGCAAAAAGTTTCTGTCGAGACGGCCGGCAGTGTGGGCTCGGCAATTGCCGGCGGCTCCCTCTTGGGAGCCAGGGGCAACTCGGGAGTGATCCTTTCCCAAATTTTTCGTGGTTTTGCCAAAAGCCTGGAAGGCAAGGAAAAAATAACGCCGCGTGAATTCGCCGCCGCTTTGCAAAGCGGCGCCCATACCGCGTATAAAGCAGTTATGCGCCCGGTGGAAGGTACCATGCTGACCATTGCCCGCGAAAGCGCCAAAGCGGCGCAGTTGGCTGCCGGCAGGGGATACGGGTTTTTACAGCTCATGGAAGAGGTAGTGCAGCATACGGAAAAAGTTTTGGCCAAAACACCCGATATGCTTCCCGTTTTAAAAGAAGCAGGCGTGGTGGACGCGGGCGGCCGGGGCCTGCTGGAAATTTACAGAGGCTTCCTGAAATACCTTAAGGGTGAAGAAATACCGCTGGAAATAAAAGAGGCGGAGGCACCGCCGCCCAAGCGGCCGCAGGACGTATTTCGCACCGAGGATATTGAATTCGGCTATTGCACGGAACTGGTGATCCGCGGCACGCAACTTGATCCGGAAAAAGTCAGGGAGGCCATCAGCCGACTGGGGGATTCGGTTTTGGCAGTCGGTGACAGCAGCGCGGTAAAAGTCCATATCCATACCAACAATCCCGGCCAGGTGCTTGAAAAGTGCATAGCTTTTGGTACACTGCACAACATTAAAGTGGATAACATGCGTGAGCAGCATGCAGACCTGCTTGCCCTGGGGGCGGAACAAAAACCGGAAGAGCCGGAAGAGGTCGACGGGCTGGCGGTAGTGGCTGTTTCCGCCGGTTCAGGGCTGGAAGAAATTTTTCAGAGTCTGGGCGTGGGGAAAGTCATTCAAGGCGGCCAGACAATGAACCCCAGCACTGAAGAAATTTTGTCCGCGGTCAAGAATGTGCCGCAGCGTGAAATCATTATCCTTCCTAACAATAAAAATATTATCATGGCAGCCAAGCAGGTGAGTGAACTTTGCGACAAAAAAATCCGGGTGGTGGAAACGCGCTCCATTCCCCAGGGAATTGCCGCCATGCTTGCCTTTTCCCCGGAAGCCGACCTGGCTGCCAATGTTGAAGCCATGGAGAAGGCACGGAGAAATGTCAAATCGGCGGCTGTTACCTATGCCGTCTGCGACAGCAAGGTAAACGGGCTGAAAATCCAGGTTAACGATATTATCGGCCTACTTGAGGACGATATCGTCACAGCCGGTCAGGATATTAACGCCACAGTCAAGACACTGCTGGCAAGAATGGTGGACGAGGAAGCGGAAGTTATCACTCTCTATGCCGGTGAAGCTGTGCCGGACGAGGCGGCCGCCGGCTTGCTGCAGGAACTGGAAAGCATCTATCCTGACCAGGATGTGGAACTGTATCCCGGAGGCCAACCTTTTTATTACTACCTTATTTCTGTGGAGTAATAATTAGAGAGTAAGGGCATTAGAAAGGATGTTGCCTTTGACAGTAAAAATAATTACCGACAGCACTGCCGATCTGCCGCTGGGGCTGGCCGACCAGCTTGGTATTACGGTGGTGCCGCTGAAAGTCCATTTTGGCGATGATGAATATTTGGACTGGATTGACCTGGGTCCTGACGCATTCTATACCAAACTGGCGGAGCGGAAGGTACTGCCGCGGACATCGCAGCCTGCACCGGCGGATTTTGAAGCTGTGTACAAAATGGCTGCCGCAGAACAGAAAAGCATTATCTCCATTCACCTTTCAGCGGAATTGAGCGGCACATACCAGTCCGCCGTGCTTGCCAGAAACTCGCTGCCGGAGTTCGATATAACAGTGGTGGACTCCCGCTTGGCCAGTATGGCGTTCGGCATTGTGGTGCTGGAAGCGGCCCGGGCGGCGCGTGCCGGTCGCAGTAAAGAAGAAATCCTGGCACAGATCAACCGGCAGCTGGCACGGGTCCGGGTGTATTTTGCCGTGGGTACGCTGGAATTCCTGCAGCGCAACGGGCGCATCGGCAAGGCGGCAGCCTGGGTTGGCGGGCTGTTAAATGTCAAGCCGCTTTTAACATTAAAAGACGGCATAGTTGTTCCCAAGGAAAAGGTCAGAGGCAAGGCAAAGGCAATGGAACGCCTGCTGGAGTTGGTACAGGAAGAAGCGGATGGACCGGTTGGCGGCAAAGCGGTTGTGTTGCACGGCAATGAGCCGGAAAGAGCAGGTGAGTTGACGGAAAAGCTGCAGCAGCGTTACAACTTTTCCGAAGTTATAGTTTCTTCCATCGGCGCCGTGATTGGAACCCATGCCGGGCCGGGAGTGCTTGCCGTCTGTGTACTGCAGGAAGATGTATAAATAATAAAAAAAATGCTGACGTTAATACCTGGGAAACAATCCCAGGTATTTTATTTTGCTTTTGTGAGAAGTTATAGATTTTCAGGAAAACAATACTAGTATACGGGCATTGTCACGAGACATACTAAAGACACAAACAAAAGGAGGTGAAGATTTATGGCAACAAATAAAGTCAATCAAACAGGCCGGAACCGTGTGCTGGTCAGCGGTGCCGAGCAGGCATTGAACAAATTCAAATACGAAATCGCCAGCGAGCTGGGCCTTGATTACAACGGCGACAAAGGGAACCTGACCTCCCGGCAGAACGGTTATGTCGGCGGCGAAATGGTTCGCAGGATGATTGCCCAGGCCGAATCTCAAATGGCTGGCGGTGCTACCCCGCAAGTCTAGCGACTAAAAGTCCATTTCCATATATTAAGCGGAAGGTACATAAATACTTTCCGCTTTTTTTGTCAGCACAAGAAAAGCATGGTAAGATAAATTTAACCGGGCGAAAAAAAGGCCCTTCGGGCGGGGAGTCCCGAAGGGTGGGAGAGGAGAAACCGGAGGAAGAGC
>ERZ773359.6266-NODE-6266-length-10633-cov-4.324163_pt1 | contig 10633 bp, 6 predicted proteins | sample MGYA00374955_ERZ773359 | MGnify/ENA primary metagenome ERZ773359 (study PRJEB29098, sample SAMN04486028) | biogas fermenter metagenome | study: EMG produced TPA metagenomics assembly of the Biogas fermentation microbial communities from Germany - Plant 4 DNA1...
TTCGATAATAATTGGAATAATCATTGGCCTTCTGGCTGTCTTCCTGTACAGGAAAGAGCTTAATTCGTCCTTTATGGCAGTTTTGATGGCGGTCCAGTTACCGCCTTTTTTGCTGACACATTTGACAAGCGCATCCCTGGCAAGGGTACGCACCTCTTCAATAAGTTCCTCGGATTCTTTCACGTACACAAATCCTCTGGACATTACCTCGACATTGGCCATGAGATTTCCTTTGGGGTCAATGGTTGAAACAATTATGATAAGACCGTCTTCAGACAAAATTTTTCTGTCCCTGAGAACAATATCTCCTACGTCGCCAACGCCCAGACCATCGACCATAATACTTCCGGAAGGGACATTTCCGTTTATTGCGGCGCTCTTGCTTGTAAGCTCAAGCACTTTTCCGTTCTGCATGATAAATATGTTGTTCTTGTCCATACCAAGGCTCATGGCAAGGGCAGCATGCTTCTTAAGCATTCTGTACTCACCGTGCACAGGCATGAAGTATTTGGGTTTAATGAGCCGCTGGAGCAGTTTTAACTCTTCCTGTTTGGCATGTCCTGAAACATGTATGTCATCCAGAGAGTCGTAAATCACGTATGCACCCTGTTTGAAAAGGTCATCGATTACCTTGTAGACAAGTTTTTCATTGCCGGGAATGGGGCTTGCTGATATGATGACCAGATCCCCTTCCATGATTTCAACTTTTTTATGGCTGGATGAGGCAATTCGCGCCAACGCTGACATGGGCTCGCCCTGGCTGCCGGTTGTGATAATAACAATCTCCTCGGGTTTATACCGCCCAATCCTGTCTATGTCTATAATTGTGTCTTCCGGATAGGACAGATAGCCAAGCCTTGCAGCAGTCCTCATCACGTTGAGCATGCTGCGTCCGACAAGGGCAACCTTTCTGTTATACTTGAGCGCTGAATTGATAATTTGCTGTATACGGTGAATATTTGAAGCAAAGGTTGCAACAATTATCCTGCCCTTCGCACCGGAAAAAATTGTATCAAAAGTTTCGCCCACTGTTCTTTCCGACATGGTGTAGCCCGGTCTTTCAACATTGGTGCTGTCTGCCAACAGCAGCAAGACACCTTTCTTTCCAAGTTCAGCCATCCTCGGAAGGTCAATGGGATCCCCCTCAATGGGAGTATGGTCGATTTTAAAATCACCTGTATGGAATACCAAGCCAACGGGTGTATCAATCGCAATGGACACCGCATCTGCAATACTGTGTGTCGTCCGTACAAACTCTATCTTAAAAGGTCCAAGCTGAATCTTCTGGCCGGCTTTAACGGTAATCATCTCGACAGATTTCTGCATATCATGCTCGGCCAGTTTGTTCTCAATAAGGCCTAATGTAAGTTCGGTACCATATACAGGCACGTTTACTTTCTTTAATACATAGGGCAAAGCCCCGATATGATCCTCATGTCCATGGGTAACCAGAATTGCATGGACTTTTTCTATGTTCTTCTCAAGATAAGTCACATCGGGAATAACAAGGTCTATTCCAAGCATTTCATCTTCCGGGAACTTAAGCCCACAGTCTATAACAATGATATTATCGCCGTACTCTAATACGGTCATGTTTTTCCCGATTTCTTCAAGTCCACCCAATGGGATGATCCTTAATTTATTTTTCTTTTTTGTAGCCACTTTAAAACCTCCAAAGTTATTATTCTACTCAAATTCCTCCCATATACCTGAGTGTGATGGCATAAAAAAACCACGCAATTAAAAGATAACCTGCGGTCCGAAAATCTCTTAATTATGATTTTATAAAGTGGCGGAAAACACTATCTTGCAAGCCTAAATGAACTGCAAATAATGATGTTGATTTGAAAACACAAATATACTTAAACCGATACCGGAGGGCAATCATAGGTCGGAGCATTGCCCGCCAATTCAGTAGTTATCGGGTCCAATCAAAGTATTTACAACTTTCTGCACCTTATAAATCATAATTAAGTTTCATCCGTCGTCCCAAAAAGTTCGTCGTTACAAGGACAACAGATATTGTGCCGGAGAGAATTCCCCTGCAATTTTCCCCGGTACAATTGCCATACTCATAATATATAGGAATATAAAGAGATTTCACCGAATCTCTGTGTATTTTATATTTATAAAAAGCAAAATCTTTGCTTGATTGTGCACTGTTGAAGTATAATTAAACTTACAACATTATAGTTATACCACAAAAATTAACAACTTACTATATAATTTCTTCCAACCGGGAGCTTATGGTTATGGACATTATTCTTCCCCAAAATATTTCGGCTATTATTTCCATAATAAACAGTAATGGTCACGAAGCCTATCTGGTGGGCGGCTGCGTAAGGGACATTATTATGGGAAGGGAGCCTGAGGACTGGGATATTGCCACAAGTGCAACAACCGACATCATAAAATCCATATTCAATAAAACCTTCGACACAGGGCTGAAACATGGCACGGTTACAGTCCTATACGGTGATGCAAAAGCCGAAGTTACCACCTACAGAAAGGAAGCCGCATATTCCGACCACCGGCGTCCTGACTTTGTCATCCCCACCAACTCCCTGACAGAAGACCTCTCCCGCAGGGATTTTACCATAAATTCCATGGCCTATCATCCTGATCAGGGACTGAGGGACCCCTTCAATGGGCTGGAAGATATAAAAAACCGCATAATCCGCTGTGTTGGAGATCCTTTCAAAAGGTTTTCCGAAGATGCTCTGAGGATGCTGAGAGCGGTGCGCTTTTCAGCCCAGCTTGGGTTTGATATCGAAAAAAACACCCTCAATGCAATAAATGAAGCTGCTCCAACTCTTGCGTACGTCAGCATGGAAAGAATACAGACAGAGATAAACAAGATTTTGATCTCTCCCCTGCCTGAAAAACTGGCCCTGCTTTGGGAAACAAGACTGAGTAAAACCATTTTCCCTGAAATCAGCCAATTAGATGAGGACTGGTGCAAATATGTTAGGTACTTTACCAGGCATAAAAGCAGGAAAAATGTTTTGCTGACACTGCTTTTTATAACCTCCTTCGGGGATAATGCCGCTAATTGCGCAAGAGTAATCCTCAGAAGGCTCAAATACGATAATGCGACCATCAGGGAGGTATCCAGACTGATTGAAAGCATTAATTCATGGGGCACATTATCGGACCGCAATCTCAGAAAAGCTGTTTCAGAATATGGTTATGAAATCACCGAAGACACCATTGCAATAATAGAGGTAATGAAAAATCCTGATGAAACTGGTGATGCTGGTGATAATTCCAAATATCTAAATCTTCAAAATAAAGTCAAACCACTCAAACTTGCAGTTTCAGGACTGGATTTAAACAAATACCTGTTAATCAACGGTTCTGATATCAACGAAATGCTCACTTTACTACGTCTGTGCGTTTATGAAAAGCCGGAAATCAACATTCCGGATGTTCTTTTGTCAATCGCACAAAAGATCAAAGATTCAAATGTAAAAAAGTAAGCTGAAGAGATTTACATCAATTCAACAAAAAAGCAAGCTGCTTATGCTAAACAGCTTGCTTCATACTACATATTATTATTCCAAAGTAATACTTTACCCTGCGAATAAATAAGTTTCAATTAAGCCTTTCCTGCGCAGCCAAGAACATTTATCAGTTTGTTCTTAACGAGCTTCTTGATTTCTGCACGGCCTGGGCCGAGGTATTTTCTTGGGTCGAATTCTGCAGGAGTTTCTGCAAACACTTTGCGGATTGCAGCGGTCATGGCAAGACGAAGGTCAGAGTCAATGTTAATCTTACATACTGCCATGGAAGCAGCCTTTCTTAACATTTCCTCAGGAACTCCCTGCGCACCGGGCATATTTCCGCCGAATTTGTTTATCATTTCAACATACTCAGGAATAACGGAAGATGCACCGTGGAGAACTATCGGGAAGCCAGGAAGTCTTCTTCCTACTTCTTCAAGAATGTCAAAACGAAGTCTTGGTTCACCCTTGAATTTGAAAGCGCCATGGCTTGTTCCAATAGCTATAGCCAATGAGTCAACGCCGGTACGGCTTACAAATTCCTCAACCTCGTCAGGTTTGGTATACTGGGCATCCTCTGCAGATACATTTACGTCGTCCTCAACGCCTGCCAGACGGCCGAGCTCACCTTCAACAGTAACGCCGCGTTCATGAGCATAGTCAACTACCTTCTTGGTAAGAGCAATATTCTCTTCAAAAGGCAGGTGTGAACCGTCGATCATTACAGAGGTAAATCCACCGTCGATACAGGATTTACAGAGTTCAAAGCTGTCACCATGGTCCAGGTGTACTGCGATTGGCAGATCAGTCTCAATAAGGGCAGCTTCTATTAATTTCATAAGATAAGTATGGTTAGCATACTTTCTTGCACCTGCTGATACCTGCAGGATCAGCGGAGCATTAACTTCTTTTGCGGCCTCTGTGATTCCCTGAACAATTTCCATATTGTTTACATTGAATGCACCGATAGCGTAACCGCCCTCATATGCCTTTTTGAACATTTCTTTAGTGTTTACCAGTGGCATATTGTTCATCTCCTTTATTTATTGATTGTGAAAATAATCACACCTAAACAAAAACATTGTACCAAAACTTGCCGATAAATCAAGTATCGCCGAAAAGTTCTACATTTTTTACAAATCTATTTTGTCAGTTTTCTCTGCATTGGGCTTGCCATCCGCTGAAAACCGGATACGATATATTGACGGATCATCAGTTTTTATTAAGTGTATTTTCCCGTTTTTTACGATATCAGTCTTTATTCTGTCAAAAAAATCAGTCTGTATAACATTAATAATGTTCATAATATATTCCAGAGGATCATGTGATGACTTTTGCCTGACAACAACAGGAACACTTCCGGAATTATCGGGAGGATAAACCTCAATTTTTGCAATACCGGGTTCGTTGTTCTCTTTTATATCAAAAAGTATATCCTTCTCATATATTGCTTTTTTCATCGGCTACCTCCAAAAAAAGGTATAATTCAAGGCATCACATTTAAGTTTACTCCAACTTATGGTCATATACAAGTGACATTTTTCAAAAGTAAGTCGTGGAGAGAATTTAACGTTCCTCCGTTAAGCCGGACAGTAGTTTTATTACCTGCTTTTCAAGTTCCTCCAAAGAGCCCCTGTTGTCTATGATATCATCAGCAAGGTCTATATACTCCTGCTGGGAAATTTGTGAGCAGATTCTTTCCCTTACCTCATCCTCACTTAACCCGCTTCTTTGCATCACTCTTTGAATTCGGACATCTTCCGGGGCGGTAACCACCCATACCCTGTCCACCAGATCCAAAAAGCCATGTCTTACCGGAATGGGGACATCAAGGGCAACAATCCCGTCATAATTTGTCTTTTTCAGGTTATCGATTTCAGCCAAAATTGCATTTATTACTTCCGTATGGACAATTTTCTCAAGTCTTATACGTTTCTCAGGGTCATTGAAAACAAGGGAAGCAAGTTTTTTTCGGTTTATGCTTCTGTCATGGTTTAAAATATCTGTTCCGAATTCTTCTGTAATTTTTATATAAGCAGGTTTATCCACTTCCACAACTTCACGGGACAACTTATCGGCATCTATAACCATTGCGCCCCTCTTTTTAAGTATTTCCGATACCGAAGACTTCCCTGCTCCTATTCCACCTGTCACACCTATTATTTTCATATTCCCAGACCCCGAAATCCCAATTGCAAAATTATTTTGCTTCAAACCAGTCTTTCCCCGTCGTAACGTCCACAGTCAACGGAACTGAAAGCTTAACTGCACTCTCCATATTTCTTTTTACAATATCTTTTACTTCTTCCAGCTCATCAAGTGCGGTTTCTACAACCAGCTCGTCATGAACCTGGAGTATGAGTCTTGACTTTAATTTCTTTTCTCTTAACTCCCTCCATACTTTAACCATGGCAATTTTGATTATATCCGCCGCGCTTCCCTGGATAGGAGTATTCAGGGCAACTCTTTTTCCGAAAGACCTGATCTGGAAGTTGGATGATTTAAGTTCGGGTATATGCCTTATCCTGTGGAACAGAGTTTCCACATATCCATGCTTGTTCCCGTATTCAACTATATCTTCCATGTACTTTTTGACATTGGAGAAGACTGAAAGATAGTTTTCTATAAACCTCGCAGCTTCTTTTCTGGTAACATTGATATCCTTGGCAAGGGAAAAATCGCTTATGCCATATACTATTCCGAAGTTTACCGCCTTGGCGCTCCTCCTCATTTCGGAAGTCACCTGTTCTATTGGTACATTGAACACCTGGGAAGCGGTTTTTGTATGGATATCCATACCTTCAACAAAGGATTTCTGCATCATCTCATCGCCCGTTATATGCGCCAGAACTCTTAATTCAATCTGGGAATAATCCGCATCCACAAAAATATATCCTTCCTCAGGAACAAATGCCTTTCTTATTAACCTTCCTTCTTCCGTCCTGATGGGAATATTCTGCAGGTTGGGTTCAGTGCTTGAAATTCTTCCTGTCGCTGTTACCGTCTGATTGAAACTGGAGTGGATTCTCCCTGAATTGGGGTTGATTACTTTTATCATACCCTCCACATAAGTTGATTTCAGCTTGGTAAGCTGCCTGTATTCAAGAATATGAGGGATTATTTCGTGGGAGTCTGAAAGCTCGGTTAATACTTCAGCACTGGTCGAATAGCCCGACTTTGTTTTCTTTGTTGATTTAAGTCCGAGTTTCTCAAAGAGGATAACTCCCAACTGCTTTGGTGAATTTATATTGAATTTTTCTCCTGCCATCAGCCAGATTGATTGCTCCAGTGATTTTATGCGGGAATCCAGATGCTCCCCGTACTCTTCAAGGACTTTCTTGTCAACTTTGAAACCATAATACTCCATGCTTCCCAAAACCAGAGACAGGGGAAGCTCCATGTCATAATACAGGCTGTTCTGATTGCTTTCGGCAAGAATCTTTTTCTGCTGCTCGTATATGGGGGTGAATGCAGAAAGGGCTTTACTGATGTTCTCTGAGAAATTGCCATCATCAATGGATATTTGGCCTTTTTTGTTGTCCTTTTCATCAGGAAAATCAACTGTCTGTCCAAGATATTTTTTTGCAAGTCCAGCTATGGAATACTTTCCGGCAATGGCGTCAATTAAATACTCCGCTATTATCATATCAAAGATGTGGCACTTTAAATCCAGGCCAAATCTCAACATCCAGGCATATAGTTCTTTTATATTATGGCTGATAATAGTAATATCCTCGTTATTGATAACGGGCTTCATTGATTCGGCTATGTTTTTTTCGCCTATTTCCTTTGAATAAACAATATAATGTTTGTCGCAGGTTCCAAAGGCGAGCATTCTGAGCTCCCCGCCCACTGTTTCAGTCTTATCGGTTAAATGGGCAAGAAACAGCGTGCTTTCCCCGGACAAACTTTCAAATATTCTTATTAATTTATCATTGTCTTCAATTATTTCATATTTGGCTTCCTGAATCTCAATGACGGGCTCGCATTCCTCATCAAGTCCGAATTTCTTAATGAAGCTGTTAAACTCAAGCTCCTTAAAGAGTTTTAAGAGTTCTTCCCTGTTGATTTCTTTTACCTTGAAATTTGAGATGTCTTCAATATTCTCCTTGTCACGGACAATAGTTCCTAAAATTCGGCTCAGATATGCCATTTCGCGGCCTTCTTCAAGGTTGGACCTGAGTTTCGGCTTAGTTATGGAAGAGATATTGTCATAGAGATTGTCCAATGTGCCAAATTCCTTAATAAGCTCAAGGGCAGTTTTTTCTCCAATACCTTTTACTCCGGGGATATTATCCGAGGAATCACCCATAAGTGCTTTTACTTCTATCATTTTCTTAGGTTCCACACCGTATTTGTCCATTACTTCTTCGGGTGTATATCTGGCTGTTGTGGTCTTTCCCTTTGAAGTGGACGGGATTATGACAGTTACAAGGTCACTCACAAGCTGGAGCGCATCCCTGTCCCCTGTAAGGATGGACACCCTCATACCTTGATTCTCAGCGGATTTGGAATATATTCCGATGATGTCATCGGCCTCATAACCTTCCTCTTCAAGAATGGATATATTCATTGCCTTTAAGACATTCTTGACAATAGGAAGCTGCTGTGCCAGTTCATCGGGCATGCCTTTTCTGTTGGCTTTATATTCTTCAAACATTTCGCTTCTGAATGTTTTTGCTTTAAGGTCAAAAGCGACTGCCAGATAATCAGGTTTTTCTTCTTCCATATATTTATTCAGGATGTTGATGAATCCAAAGACAGCATTGGTGGGTATACCCTCCGAGTTGGTGAGCATCACAGGCCCCTTAATTGCATAGAAAGCCCTGTTAAGAATGCTGTTTCCATCAACAATCAGCAGTTTTTCATTCATTTTCTTAAGTCCTCCGTAATCTTCTTTGGAACTTGTATGTACCATATACATTATTGTATAATATGGTCATAATTTAATCCAGAAAAGTTTGACCGGGCCATAACAAGGGTTACACCGGAAGATCAGACATGAATAGGCTGTTTTCCCGGGCAAAAATGACTGTACGGTCAATAATTAAGGATATAATAAATATTGGACAACGAATAATGGACGACGGACTTAAGTCCGTTTTTTTCAATTTGTATTTCGTGTCAGGAGTGAACCCATGAAAAATCTCATTAAAAAAATACATCTGACTTTTACAATAATAATCACCAAAATTACAATATGGCTTTTAAGGCTGCTTGACCGTGGAGGCACAAGCCTTCCTGGCAAAGTCGCATTGAAAATATATCCCGACATTTTGACGGAACTGGCTGATAAATTCCGGATAATCATGATTACCGGAACCAACGGAAAAACCACTACCTCCCGTATTGCGGCAGGTATGCTGGAACAGTCAGGTATTATGCACGTTACAAATAAATCAGGTGCGAACCTTGTCAGCGGCATTGCCACAACTTTGATAAGCTCCCTTACTTTAACGGGTAAAGCCCGGGTAAGGACCGCTCTTCTTGAAACAGATGAGGCCGCATTTAAAAGAATTGCTCCAAAGCTGAAACCTGAGGTATGTATTGTAACCAACTTTTTCAGGGACCAGCTTGACAGATACGGCGAGCTGTACACTACTTTAAACAGCGTGCGGGAAGGAATTATTGGTACACCTGAGACAGTTCTGATTCTTAATGCCGATGATTCTCTTTGCGCTTCACTTGGAAAAGGTATAAGCAATCCTGTTATTTATTTCGGCATAGCTCCCGATGTTTACCCGGAAGCCAATCTTAATATCAATAATGATGCTGCATACTGCATCAATTGTTCCACCCGTTACGAGTATTCGTCAGTGACATTCGCCCATCTGGGACACTTCAAATGCCCAAAATGCGGTTACGAAAGGCCTGAAGCCCAGGTGGAATGCTCCCAGGTGCTGGCCTATGACAATTTAAGCTCAACCATTGAAATCAGATTGCCGGAAATGAAGTTCTCAACAAAGCTGGCACTTCCCGGTCTGTATAATATCTATAACGCATTGGCAGGCGCAAGTCTGGGCAAATATCTTGGTCTTGACGAAAAGGGCCTTATCCATGTACTTGAAGGGTTTGAATGCGGATTTGGCCGCATGGAATCTGTAAATGTCATGAACAGGGAGATAAAACTCATACTTGTAAAAAACCCGACCGGCTACAACCAGGTTATAAAGTATCTTCTCACACAAAAGGGACACTGTGTATTGGCTTTGCTTCTTAGCGACAATCTGGCTGACGGAACCGATATTTCATGGATATGGGATGTGGATTTTGAGATTTTGTCCTTTATGAAGGAAAGAATCCGGGCATTCCATGTTTCAGGAAAACGTGCGGAAGACATGGCGGTTCGTCTTAAATATGCAGGTATTGAACAGGATAATATTAAGATCGAACATGACTGGAACAAGCTTATTGATAATATTATCAATGACGCCGGCGAGCAGGAAACCATATATGTCCTTCCTACCTATACCGCCATGCTTGATATAAGAAAAGTACTCAAAAACCGCTTCAAACTCAAAGAGTTCTGGAAATAAAGGGGTATTTATTATGTACGAACTTACAATATGCCATCTGTATCCTGATCTAATGAACCTCTACGGTGACAGAGGCAATATAATAACACTTACAAAGCGCTGTCAGTGGAGGGGTATTGAAGTAAAAATCATTCCCGTTTCCCTTGGGGATGAATTCAGATACAAAGACTATGACATTATTTTTATAGGCGGCGGACAGGATTACGAACAGACAATTTTGCAGGATGACCTTATGAGAAGTAAGCGTCAGCCTATTATTGAAGCAGTGGAGTCCAGTAAGGTAGTTTTGGGAATCTGCGGTGGGTTCCAGCTTCTTGGCAAGTACTACAGAACCCATACCGGTTCTGAAATAGAATGCATAGGAGCGCTTGACCTCTGGACACATGGCGGCGAAACAAGATTGATTGGAAATCTGGTTATAGAATGCGATTTTCTTAAAGGCAAGGACCCCCAGGGATATGTAGTCGGGTTTGAAAACCATTCCGGAAAGACCTATCTTGGGGAAGGTGTAAAGCCCCTGGGCAAAGTAATAAAGGGTTTTGGCAACAATGGGGAGGATGGTTTTGAGGGGGCAATTTATAAAAACACCTATTG
>ERZ773359.6267-NODE-6267-length-10629-cov-12.185171_pt1 | contig 10629 bp, 10 predicted proteins | sample MGYA00374955_ERZ773359 | MGnify/ENA primary metagenome ERZ773359 (study PRJEB29098, sample SAMN04486028) | biogas fermenter metagenome | study: EMG produced TPA metagenomics assembly of the Biogas fermentation microbial communities from Germany - Plant 4 DNA1...
ACTATGGTTCTACTATTTTTTAGGTGTTGCATTTAATTTTACAATGAACCTAAATATTAAAATTATTGGAAAATTATATAAAAAAAGAAAGCGCATATTGCGCTTTCGAATACGATAATATTTTTTTAGCTTATTATATCGCTTTGCCATGGCTGAATCAGTTTTAGTATTCGTCGTCGTCTTCTTCATCCATTTCCTGGTCTACAATTTGTACAAACGCGTCGAATACCTCATGGAGTTCCTCTTCGTCCTCAATGGGAACAAATATATCATCTCCATTTTCATCCTGTTCCAGGCGAAGAATAACAACTGCATCCTCCTCAATCCCATCTATAGGCTCCAAAGGTGTAATTACAATGTATTCACTGCCATCATAATCGAGTGTGAGAAGATGCTCAAACCTTGTAACTGTACCGTTCTCATCAATAAGTTCCAGGACATTGCTTTGTGTTTCCATAAATATTAACCTTCTTTCCTTAGATTATTATAGTAATCTAAATAGTTCTGAAGAATTAAAATGGCTGCAATCTGATCCACCTTTTGTTTTCTTTTTTTTCTCCGCACACCACCATCAATCATAGCGCGATGGGCTGATACGGTAGTAAGCCTTTCATCCCAGTATATAATTTCTCCCGGATAAAAAGTCTTTATATCTTCACCAAACTTTTTTACCAGCTCTGCTCTGTATCCTTCAGAACCATTCATATTCAGAGGGAGGCCGATAATGATTTTATCGGGTTTATACTCATCAATTATTCTTTGCAGCTTTGCGTGTACAACATTTTTGCCGGTATTCTCAATAGTTTCAAGGCCTTGCGCGGTCCATCCCATATGATCGCTGATAGCAACTCCAATGCGCTTGTCACCGATGTCCAACCCAATAATTCTCACAAAAATTTCCTCCCTGAAAAGTCAAATAACTTTAATAGCCAGCTGGTCGCATACCGAACCACAATAACCACATAGCAAACATTTTTCATGCAAAACATACGCCTTTCCATCGCTGTCTATTCTTAACGCATTCTGGGAACACCTGTCGACACATTTCCCGCAACCAACACACCAATCGTGTATAAATAATTTTCTTTCATAGGATTCCAAGGCCGATTGCAAATTATTCGGTATGGTCCCGCTTTCAAAAAAGCTGATATTGGCACATACCTCTTCAACCCTTTGCATACCCACGGCAATGGAATGAGCATAGGGAAAATCCAGGATATATCTGAAGGCTTGCTGTATATCGGTGATTAAATGGCCACCTCCCAAAGCCTTCATAATGTAAATGCCTTTACCGCATTCATAGGCCAGTTTTATTGCCTGTTCCATTTCCTGACGGCTGCCATCAACAATACCCAACCCTTTATAGTTTAGTATCGGATGGATTACATCTATTTCCTTCATTAAAGCAGCAGCCTTTACTGCCGTTACATGATGTGTAGAGATACCTACAGCGCGGATAATTCCATCATGTTTTTTCGCTATAAAATATTCAAGGGCTTCCCTATGGCCTTTCAGCGTAAGGGGCCCTTCCTGCTCGTGAAGGAGGAAAATATCGATGTATTCACGTCCGGTTTGATGCAAAGCCCGTTCCAACGTCTGTTTGGCGGTTTCGGTGTCATAAGCATAGGATTTCGTTGCAACTACAAGATCTTTATGGGTTTTCAACACTTCTTTAATATAGGGATATGTGCCATAAAGATCTGCCGTATCTATAAAGTTCACACCCAACTCTATAGCTTTTTCAATTACGGCGACACCATCTTTAAGGGCAATATTTTTTTGCAGAGGTCCTAACGGCAGAGAACCAAAGCATAGTTTTGATACGAATATATCAGTGTTTCCTAGCTGGTTGTATTGCATTATTTGTATACCTCATTTATTTCCGGTGGCTTTCAACATAAAACCGGACCAATTCTTCAAGAAGCTCATCTCTTTCCATTTTTCTTATAATGGAACGGGCATTTTTGTGGCTGGTAATATAAGTTGGATCCCCTGAAATAAAATAACCTACCAGCTGGTTTACAGGGTTGTAACCTTTCTCTTCCAAAGCGTTATATACGCTTAGCAATATTCCTTTAGGAGTGTCGGAAAACTCCTTTCTGAACTTAAACATCATGGTTTCCTGAGGATCACGATTCATCTGATTTACCTGCCTTCTAACCAAGTTCTTCAATGATTATCATACTTGATCTTTTATCATTTTTCAAATATAAAACAACGATTTTTATAATATTTTTTCCATTATCGAGTCAAATTACTATATACCCAGCTGTCTGGCAAGTAAAACATGCACCTGGTTCAATGCCTCATCCAGTTTGTTAATATCTTTTCCGCCAGCTTGTGCCATATCGGGCCGGCCGCCGCCTCCTCCCCCGGTTATCTTTGCCACCTCTCTGATTAAATTGCCCACATGTACCCCTTGAGCAACCACATCTTTGGTAGCACCCGCAGATAAGAGAACCTTATCATCCTTTATCGTAGCCAGCACGATAACCCCGGACCTTATCCTATCCTTTAGGTTGTCTACCATGTTGCGAAGTCCTTCAATGTCCAGCCCGTCAACCTGAGAAACTATATAGTTAACCGGTCCAATCGTCTTTTTTGATTCCATCAGCGTGCTAATGCTGTTTGCAGCTACTCTGCTTCGAAGCTGATCGATTTCCTTCTCCTGTTCCTTAATCCGGGACAACAAGTTTTCTACACGCATTTGGATGTCGGAAGGACTTGTTTTCAGCTGCTGGGCAATTGTGTTTATCAATTGCTCCTGGGTCAACAAATGCTCGTGAACTCCAAATCCGGTTACGGCTTCAATCCGACGGATTCCGGCTGCAATTCCCGATTCACTTAATATTTTAAACATTCCTGCCTGACCTGTATTTTTAAGATGGGTTCCACCGCATAATTCCATGCTGAAGTCACCGATTTTAATCACCCGGACGTTTTCTTCATACTTCTCACCAAATAATGCTATTGCACCCATTTCTCTGGCACGGTTAAATGTGGTTTCTATTATCTCAACGGGAATCGCCTTCATAATTTCATTATTTACCTGCTTTTCAATGTTATGCAGTTCCTCGGTTGAAAGAGAAGCATAATGAGAAAAATCAAAACGAAGCCTGTGTGGTGATACCAGAGAACCGGCCTGTTCCACATGAGCACCTAATACGTTTCTGAGAACCTTATGAAGCAGATGGGTAACCGTATGATTGCGGGCTGTGGCAAGTCTCATGTCTTCGTTTACCTCAGCCTTTACAGATTTACCTTTTTCTAATTTCCCACTTATTACCTTGCCAAAATGGATGATCTTATTGCCAAACAGTCTTTGAACATCGTTTATCTCGACAAGGCCATCAGCAGTGTGAAGGTGTCCCTGATCTGCTACCTGACCTCCGCCTTCGGGATAAAAAGGAGTTTTGTCCAGAATTACAGCAATTTCATCACCCTGGTATGCTGAATCTGCCTGGGCATCATCCTTGATCAGGAAGATTACATTGCTTTCGGTTTCAAGCAAATCGTACCCTAAGAACTCCGTCTCCACGTTTGAGTCTATAAGCTGGTATAGCTTATTATCCATACCCATATAATCGGTAGCCTGATGGGCTGCCCTTGCTCTCTTTCTCTGAATTTCCATCTCTTTTAAAAATCCATTTTCGTCAACCTGCATGCCCTGCTCACGAAGAATCTCCTTTGTAAGCTCAAGCGGAAATCCATAGGTATCGTATAGTTTGAAGGCTTTAGCACCATCGAGGACATTTTGGCCGCTTTTAACCATTTCATCGATATATTCGTTTAAATAGCTCATACCCTGGTCAATTGTTTCATTAAACCGTTCTTCTTCGATATCAATAATTTTAATAATATACTCTTCCCTTTCTTTTAGTTCGGGATATGCTTCACAAAACTGCTTGATTACAGTTTTGGCCACCTGGCTTAAGAATGGCTTATCAATTCCTAACAGTTTGCCATGACGGCAAGCCCTCCGTAACACTCTTCTCAGTACATATCCGCGACCTTCGTTGGATGGCAGTATACCGTCTGACACCATAAAAACAGTACTACGTACATGATCGGTGATAACCCTTAATGATATGTCAGCCTCTTCAGTTTTTCCATATTCTATTCCTGCTATTTTGCTTATGTGCTGCAGTATATCCCATATAGCATCTACCTCGAACAGGGAATCAACTCCCTGCATAATGGCAGCCACTCTTTCCAAACCCATACCGGTATCGATATTAGGATGGGCAAGCCGGTGATAATTTCCATGTTCATCTTTATCAAACTGTGTGAAAACCAGGTTCCAGAATTCCACATACCTATCACAATCACAGCCTAAACCGCAGTCGGGTTTGCCACAACCTTTTTCCGGTCCGCGATCAAAATATATCTCCGAACATGGGCCACATGGACCCGTGCCAATCTCCCAGAAATTGTCCTCTTTACCCATTCTGACAATCCGATCTTCTGGGATTCCTATATCCTTGTTCCATATTTCGAAAGCTTCGTCATCTTCTTCATAGATGCTTATCCATAGTTTTTCTACGGGCATTTTCAGAACCTGTGTAACAAATTCCCAGGCCCATGCTATAGCTTCTTTTTTAAAATAATCACCAAATGAAAAATTGCCCAGCATTTCGAAAAATGTTCCATGTCGTGCGGTCTTTCCCACCACATCAATGTCAGGAGTGCGTATACATTTCTGACAAGTAGCAATTCTTCTTTTAGGTGGTGTTTCCTGCCCGGTAAAATAGGGTTTCAGAGGAGCCATTCCTGCATTGATGAGAAGAAGGCTCTTATCATTTTGAGGTACCAAAGAAAAACTTGGCAATATTAAATGATCCTTGCTTTCAAAGAATTTTAAAAATTTTGTTCGTATTTCCTGTAAGCTCATTTTTTCCATGTTATACTATCCTCCTTAAGTTACATACCAATATAAAACTAAATATGCGTCCCATCCCATATAATGGGAGGGACGCATTATACGCGGTACCACCCTCATTACCGTATAAAAATACGGTCACTCATATTGATAACGGCCATCTACCGTTACAGCCTACTCCATTCAGCTGTACCATTCCAGGACTGCTTCAATCATCCATGGCCAGAGGGTTTACACCATTTCCCTCCTCTCTGGAGGCCTGGGTCTGATCTAATACTTCCCTTCATTATGTTTTTCTAAACTTCATTTATTCATGATTATATAGAAATAGCATTATTTTGTCAATTATTTATATTTGCTTATATGTTATTAGAAGAATATTATGGAAATCACCTTGCGGAAAGGCTTAGAACCTGTTAACGCAGCGGAAGACAGCCGTAACCAATGTCTGAGCGTAAGCGAGTTTTGGTGGAGGCCTGGAGCAAGTTTTACTTATTTCTAGCCCTGAACTTAAGTGATTGGAATAGTATTCTGTAAATACACTGTACTTAGTTATACTGCTAACTATGAGCATTGGTAAAGAATATTATGGAAGCTTTGGTGCTCCGGTGATTGGAATTATATTTCTTTAAGGAGATTATATACTTGCTATACTCAAGTATATATTGCGTATAATAACTCGTATTATCAGTACTGCCGGGACTGCAAAAAACATACCCAGGATACCAAAAAACATACCTCCGATCCAAAGTGAAACTATTATATATACTGGATGAAGCCCGACATGATCTCCCATAATTTTTGGTGTAATGAAACTTCCCTCCAACTGTTGTACAATAATTACCACAATAACAGTCCAAATAATCTTGTTTGGAGCATTTATTATAGCAATTAATACCGCCGGAATCGCTCCTAACCAGGGACCAAAATAGGGTATTATTTCAAAAACACCAGATATTACCCCTAAAACTAAAGCATACGGAAGTTGTATAATGAGGAATCCTATTGTGCTAAAAATGCCGATAACAACGGCTGTTATTATCTGGCTTCTGATGAAGCGGTTCAGTATATGGTTGATTTCGGAAAAAGTGCGGGTTATATTTTTTCTATACTTAAATGGAATAAGCCTGGTTAAAGCCTTCTTGAAGTATTTCCGATCTCTTAAAAAATAAAAGCTAAGTATGGGAATTAAAAACAATCCCGGAATATTAGCTGCTTTATCCATAAATCCTTCAATTATATTAGGTGTCAGCTTTAGCAAACGTTGCTGTACAACCTCAATACCTTCTTCTATGGTTTGCTGGACTGCATATCGGATCCCCGCTTTCTGCAATCCGGATTGGATACCCCTGGAAAATTCTTTTAATTCAGAAATCACCTCAGGAATATATGCATTCAATGAAGCAACCTGCTGAATAAAAGGTGGTATTAGCAACAGACCTACTAAACAAATGACAATAAATAACCCGGCGAAGATCAGCAATATTGCGGCAGTCCCGGGTAGAAATCTTTCCAGCCGTTCCGTTATCGGCACCAGTATATATGAAAACGCAACAGCATAAAGTATAATTTTAAACATGCCAGATAATTTGAGCCAGTTAAGGATTATAAAATAAACAAATAAAAACAGGAAAAAAACAAATAGACTAATTGCAACCAGTCTTTTATATGGTTTCACCTGCAAGACCTCTTTTATATTGCATAATTTAAGATAGACCCGTTATCTGGGCCTATCTTAAATTATTTATTTTGCTTCAAATCTGTTATCATATCTGCCATCATCTGGGCAGCGCTGCCAACAATGTTCTTTCCATCATTCAGAACCTTTTTTTTCATTCCATTTCTTTGCGGCATAAATAGAATCCCTGCTGCGATTCCCATCATACTTCCTGCAATAAAACCTCTGACATATTTATTCATTTATTTTCACCTCTTTCTTAACCTTTATTTGCACTAAGCATACTTTTTATTCCCTTGTTATAGGATTTCATCTGATTAGTCTGTTCAATAGAAACTATAACCGCGTCGTCAGTGACAGAATTTGATATATCGTAGGGCAGTATGGAACGTCCGTCTACTATATCTTCTATTATTCCTTTTGAAACTTCATATCCTTCGACGGTTCCATCATTGGGGTTTAGTATAATATCGCTTATTTGACCAATTTCCTGACCGTCCCCGCTTACAAGCTGGTATCCCACAATATGACCGCCGTACTGTTCTCTGGCATGATTATAAAATCCAGAGTATATGCTTTCGTCAGAAACAGCTTCCTCGATTATAACGGCATTTTGTCCAATGGTTCGTATTTGCCCGAGAGGAATATATTTTTTTCGTTGCAGCAGTCCATGTATTGTTATAACCAAACCCTCAATCTTTTTTTTGCCAGGTTTAAATGCAATATCGACAACCTTTCCAATATTTTTGCCTGTTTTTACACAAATAACAGGTAACCCTAACAATGAATCGCGTTTTATTCCATTGAACATTTTCCCTGTATCCCCTTATCATCAACCCCATTTTTATTTGTACGATTATTATTCCTCATTGTACAAAAAAGATAACGAAAATTATATTTTAATTTTTGGCAAAAAAAATCCGGCATACAACCGGATTCTAAGCAAAAATTTATTTATAACTTTATCAGACTTACCCTTAATATGTTATCCATTTCCTCAATCTGCCTTAATGTTTCCGGCATTACCTCCTGGTCTACATTGAGTACCATTAAGGCCCTTTCCTCTCTGCGATTTTGGCTGACCCGCATTGTAGCAATATTAACACCGGCTTCTCCTAAAATTGTTCCTATTTTGCCAATAACACCGGGTCTGTCATAGTTTTGTACAATAAGCATAAATGGAGTTGGCTCGAAATCGACTTCATATCCGCCAAAGTTAACGATTCTTATCTCGTCTTTACCAAATACCGTACCTGCAAAGGTAACTTCCTTCCTGCGATTGGTAACTTTCACCGTCACCAGATTGGTAAAATGATCCACATCGCTTCGTTTGCTTTCTACTATTTCTATCCCCCGCTCTTTTATCATCATTCCTACGTTTACAAAGTTTACTCTTTCTTCCATTATAGGCTCAAGCAAACCCGACAAATAGGAGAGGGTAACCAGTTTAATCTCCTGATTGGCAATGTCGCCACTGTATATTAATTCAACCTTCTGAACAGGGGATTTTTCAGCACTGTAATACATTTTGCCCAAAATCTCAGCCATTTTCAGATAAGGAGCCAGGGCAGCCATGTTCTGTACATTAAGTCCATGCAGGTTTACAGCGCTTACAATATTTCCTTTTAATGCTTCTGATACCTGTTTGGCTATGTCAATGCCAACATTCTCCTGTGCTTCCTGAGTTGAAGCACCCAGATGCGGGGTAAAAATTACATTATCGAGCTCCAGGAATTTATGACTGAATTCAGCACCTCCGGCTGATTCTTTTGGCTCCTCTTTGAAAACATCAACAGCAGCTCCGGCAATTTTGCCTGTCTTTAGAGCATTGTATAAGGCATCTTCATCAACCAGCCCCCCACGGGCACAGTTGACAATCCTTAGACCTGGTTTTGCCATGTTCAGCTCTTTTTCTCCGATGATTCCTATTGTCTCATTGGTTTTCGGCAGATGGATGGTGATAAAGTCGGCAACTTTCATAACCTCTTCTATGGAAGTTATTCGCTTAACCCCGAGCCTGTCGAATCTGTCATCGTTGACATAAGGGTCATACCCCATAACATTCATTCCAAAACTCTTTAAGCGGTTTGCCACTTTGGACCCAATCCTGCCCAAACCAAGTATAACCACCGTTTTATTATACAGTTCAACACCTTTAAAGGTGCTGCGGACCCATTTTCCGTTTTTCAACGTACTATATGCCTGGGGTATGTTTCTGGCCAAAGCCAGCATTAAGGCAATGGTATGCTCGGCAGTGGATATATTGTTGCTTTCCGGAGTATTTACAACTATAATTCCTTTTTTTGTGGCAGCATTAACATCTATGTTATCCACTCCCGTACCTGCACGACCTATCACCTTAAGTTTGGCTCCCTTTTCAATAACCTGTGAGGTTACACGGGTTGCACTCCTTACTATCAAAGCATCGTACCCGCCGATGCATTCCAACAAATCTTCGGCTGACAGATTGTATTTTTCATCTACTTCAAAATCCTTGCGCAATAACTCAATACCGCTTTCTGCTATCTTCTCCGGCAGTAAAATCTTCATTTTAATATCACCTCACATCTTTAGAACCTTTAGTGCGGCTGATACAGCCGTCCCTAATTCGACAGGATAACCTGCTTTGGACAGTGATAGTTCAAGGGCAACCAATGTTCTTATCAGGTCAAAACCATCTACATATCCCATGTGTCCTATGCGGATGATCTTACCCTTCAGATTCTGCTGGCCTCCCGCGATCATTATATCATATTGCAGGTTCATGGTTTTTCTCACCTGTTCTATATCGATACCCTCAGGAGCTTTTATGGCAGTTATTAAATCCGAAGCAAAATTTTCATCCGCAAACAACTGCAAACCAATGGCCTTAACTGCTGCTCTGCAAGCCTCTCCCAAATTCTTATGTCTTGCAAATATATTTTCCAGCCCCTCTTCAAGCATCATTTCAATGGCTTCACTGGCAGCTATAACCAGAGAAGCAGCTGTAGTATAAGGAGTCGTCTTGTTGTTCAGAGATTTTCTGTATGCCAGGAAATCGTAATAGAATTTCGGTAATTTGGATTTCTCAATAGCTTTCCATGCCTTTTCGCTTACGCTTACAAAGGCAAGACCCGGAGGTAACATAAAGGCTTTTTGAGATCCTGCTACAGCGATGTCAATGCCCCATTCGTCAGTCTTAACCTCCATTCCGCCCATAGAGCTTATTGCATCCACAATAAACAAACAATCGCGGTCCTTTAAGACCATACCAATCTTTTCAAGATCATTAGCGACTCCGGTTGAAGTTTCATTATGGGTCACCAGAACACCTTTCACATCCTTGCCGTCAGGTCCGTTTAAAAAATCCTCGATTTCTTTAGGATCCACACCATGTCCCCATGGCACACTTATAACTTTAACATCCAATCCGAAACGTGAAGCTATTTTTACAAACCGATCCCCAAATACACCCGTACTGGCAACTAATACTTTGTCATCGGGTGAGAAAGAATTGACCACAGCGGCTTCCATTCCACAGGTTCCCGATGAAACCAGGGTTAAAACCGGGTTTTGCGTTTGGAATACCTTTTTCAATCCTTCATTCATTTTTTCAAAATAGTGTTCAAACTCTTTTGTGCGGTGATGGATAATTTGCCTGGCCATTGTCTCTCTTACTCTATGAGGTATCATGGTTGGACCAGGAGTCATTAACAATTTTTCTCGCTGCATAAAATTACCCTCCTTAAAAAAATTTAAAAATAAAACCCGTCCTTAAAGTCAAGGACGGGATCATTTCACGTGGTGCCACCTTGTTTCACCTTGCTTTGCAAGGCCTCATTAAATATAACGGTTTAAACCGGTTATGGTTAATTCCCATACGATTCCGAGGTGGATTCGGTGGGGCTGCCTGATAGCTTGCACCAACCGCTACCTCTCTTAAAAGGCAACTTCCCATCTACTAGTCCTCTTCATCATCTTTAAATATATCTCGTTAAATTTTATTGCTAATTTTACAACATTGTTTTTTATTTGTCAATCATTTGATTTAAAAATATTATCGTTTTATTGATTATTTCACAGCCTTTGCTAT
>ERZ773359.6268-NODE-6268-length-10627-cov-9.834374_pt1 | contig 10627 bp, 8 predicted proteins | sample MGYA00374955_ERZ773359 | MGnify/ENA primary metagenome ERZ773359 (study PRJEB29098, sample SAMN04486028) | biogas fermenter metagenome | study: EMG produced TPA metagenomics assembly of the Biogas fermentation microbial communities from Germany - Plant 4 DNA1...
ACTAGTAGGAATATATCCATATGAAAGAATGGACTTATCATATGAATCAGAACTGATAGAAGAAGCCATTTTAATATAAATATGTACTAAGCAATAATATTTGAGAAAGCAGAGGTTATATAAAGTTTAAAATAACCTATGTTTTAAAAAATATTATTGTTTATTTGACATGCCAAAAAATAAGTACTGTGAGACATGAAAAAATTAAATAGTTTAGCTTACTCCATCAAACTAGGGATAATACTAATTATTTTTTTCCTACAGTAAATTGACACTATCAACAAAGTATAAAAAGTAGCTTACAAGCTACTTTTTTGTTATACTTGAGATATTAGGATAAAGATTTGGTTTTTCTTCTGCTAAGAGGTGAAAAATTAATGAAAAATATAATATTAACTCTTTTGAAAAATCATAAAAACAAATTGATTCCCCTTATAGAAATTGAAAAAAAACTACCAGGAAACATAGAATATAGTGATTTTGCTAATACTATGAACGAATTGGTAGATATGAAAATACTCTTTCCTATAAAGTCCCATGGTCATAATAATAAAAAAATCCCACTGGCCAACACCTATCGAATAAATAAATCCTATTTTAAAAGAGAGTTAATCGATGAAATACTTCCCTATGAATCTAAATTCCATCCCAAGATAAGCTTAAAAGCCTATTACTCATTGGATAGAAAAACATGGGAAAGGGATCTGCCATATATAGAAAAGCTTGACCGATATTTAAAGGAAGAAGGTTTGCCAAAGGAGGAGGCAATTTCTCAACAGCGTTCCTATCAGCTAATGGGAAATGAAAAGTGGATAGATGAGGAAGGGGGTAGAAATATTTTAGAGAGAATAGGGCTGTTAGAAGATTTGAAGATTACATCATGCCCAGACCCCTTAATGCTTGCTATCAACAGAAATAAAATCTATAGTGGAAGTAAACATTACCATTTAATTGTAGAAAATAAAGCTACATTTTATGGATTAATAGACGATATAGGTAATGCCAATTTCACATCTTTAATATATGGAGCTGGGTGGAAAATATTAGGCGGAATTTCTGTACTTGAAAAACAACTTGGATTGATGGATAATGAAAATATAATCTACTATTTTGGAGATTTAGACCTAGAAGGAATATCCATATGGCATGGGTTAAACGATAGAAGAGAAGTCCTATTGGCAATAGATTTTTATGAAAGCTTGCTTAAAAAACCCTGTTCCTACGGCAAGGAAAACCAACATCCTAATAAAGAAGCACTAAACAGTTTCTTACTTAATTTCAATGAATCCAGTAGAGAAAAAATAAAGAAAGTTATAAACCAAGGCGGATATTATCCTCAAGAAGGATTAGATAAAGAAGAATTGCAATCTATATGGAGGAATATAATATGAAGGTTAGACCTGAAGAAGTGCTTAATAACTATAGGGATAGAATCTATAGACTTTCCATATACGAACCATTGATAGAGCTGAGCAGGAAAAGAGAAAGAGATGGAAGTGGAAATATTATCAATTATGGCAGTCTAGGATTTCTAGCCCTTTTATTTTTTTTCGAAAACATGATTATGAGGAATAAGGAAGTTGGAGTAAAGGAATTAGCAGAATTTTTCTTTGAAATAAATAAGGGAAAAATAGATTTGGATTTAGGAGGTTTTCGGAAATTAGCAAGAAATATAATAGATGTATTCCGACCACCTAGCGGGGAGAGAAGGTCCAAAAGCTTTTATAATTGGGAAACTGGTAAAGATGAAACCATCTATTATTCCATATTAAAAGCCAGTAAATCCGACTTAAAATTTAATACCCAATACTATACATTAGACGAAGATGGGTTGGAACTGGTCTTTGCTACAAGGGAGTATTTTAGCGAATTCCAGCTATCTATAAACCAATTATTACTTAGAAAGCAATTGGAGAAAGGGGAATTTGTAGGAGCCTTAAGACAAATAGATGAGATGCGATTGGCAGTAGAAAATTTGAAGGATAGGATATCTAAAATAAAACATGATGTAAATAGGAATATCGTATCGGAAAAAATCCTTAAAAGATATAGGGAGTTAGTAGAAGATATAAATATCAGGCTAGCAAGGGAAAATGAAGAATTTGATGAATTGGAATCCTTCGTTAAGGATACAAAAAATGCGATGGAATACGAAGTTAAAGACGAAAAGGATAAAAGGGCTTATGATTTAATTTTAGAAATTGACAAGGAATTGAACTTGGTACATAGAGAACATAGAAAACTGCTTCAAGAAAGCATTTCTCTTAAGATAACGGCTCTAGAAGCTGCCCAGGAGTCTCTATATTTTATGGGAATTGAAAGCTTCAACTTCAAACAGGAAATAACCAATAGACTCATATCCACACCATTAGCTCTTAAATCTTCAAGACAACTGGTTAAGCCTTTCCTATCTCTTGGTTCACACATTTCCTGGTCTCCCGTCGCCGTATTTACAGAACAAAGAATAAGGGAAGATAAGGACGAGGAAAAAACAAATGAATTTATCAACCCCATAGATGAAAAAATAATAGACGAGTACAAAGAGATTACCATGCAGAATTTTAAGAGGATAATGGAGATTATACTTGAAATAATGGAAGATGGAAAAGAGATAGAATTAGAGCAGGTAATAGAATATATGAAGATAAACTATGCCCATATACTGGATGAAAGGGTTTTCTATGATTTTTGGATAATGCTACATCAAGTATCACCAATTACAATAGATGGGGATGAAGGTAATCATATAGGCTTGTTTGAAGAGGTCATCAAGCTATTGATAGGCAGGTATAAAGGCTTAAAAGTAGAGGAGTCAAATAAAATATTGGATGTTAACCATAGATTTAAAATAAAAAATATGATTTTAAAGTTAGAGGGTGATGACCATGGAATTTAAAAGTAGGGAGATTATGGAAGCTTTCAATATTTATTCAAGACTGGCAGCTAAAGGATACGAAGATAGAGAGGAGATTAGAGGATATATAATAGACGACAAGGTTAGAGAATTAGTAGATGAATTTGCCCACCAAGTAGATTGTACCATTATTTCAGCAGGAGAATATATATACATGGTTCCCATAGCCACTACTTCACCCTTCCATATATCCAATGAAGAGCTGAAGAGAAGGTATCTTCCATCTAAGCAGCAGAAAAATCTATATATATATTTAATGTATGTAACTATAATCATCTTATATGGTGAGTTTTATGATAGCTACCAGAGCTTAGAGCCTACCAGGGATTTCATCTCCTTGGAGAATTGGTTGAAGGCAGTTAATAATTTTATTGAAACCTTAGATGAGATAGATAAAGAGGAGTTAAAGGGGATTGAAAGGGAACAGGAATATAATTGGGTAGGCATATTAGAGGAATGGACTGCTATGGACGATATAAGGGAAGGGGTAAGATCTCAGGATGGTAGAACTAATAGTAGGCTTAGCTTTTTGATAACGGTAAAAAACTTTCTAGAAGACCAAGGCCTTATAAAGGACATTGGAAATGATGAAATAGAGCTTACCGAAAAGTCTAAGACCATCATACAGAGATATTATATGGACTATGAATTTAATAGGGGCATATTAGATTTTATGTATGGACTTGAAAGGGAAAGGAGAGAGAATACAGATGCCAGCCATATCGAAGATTAGATTTACCAATGCCATATATGATAATGGAGAAAAAAGGTATAATGACGAAATATTTGAATTTGATGGACATAATGGTGTTATTCTACTGGAAAATGGCGGTGGAAAGACTACCTTTATACAGATAGCGCTACAAGCTATACTGCCTCATGTAGATTTAGGTGGAAGAAAGATAAGGGATACCCTATTATTGGAAGGTAATCCTTGCCATATTGCTATAGAATGGATTATTAACGATAACCCAAGAAGATACGCTTTAACGGCAGTAACTCTATATTTAAACAACGGAAAATTGGACTCCTATAGATATGTGTATGAATACGGAGACGGAGATAAGAATTCAATAGAAAATATTCCCTTTACAAAAGATGCTATAAATGGGAACAAGCGATCTTCAAGTAGGGAGGAAATGGGAGATTATTATCATTCAATGGCTCGAAAATACATCAATGCAAAGACCTTTTCCACCATTAAAGAATACCATAATTATATTGAAGAAAATTTTAAGATAATACCTCAGGAATGGAGGAGAATAGGTATTATAAATGGAGAAGAAGGAGGAATACGGAAATTCTTCGAAAACTGTAAGACAACGGATAATCTGGTAGATAGACTATTGATCCCAGTTGTAGAAGAAGCTATGGAGGGAAAAGGAACGGAGGATTTTGTTAATACCTTTGAGGAACAAAGGGAACATTTTAAAAAGCATAGATATTTAAAGGAGCTCATAGATGAAAGCAGACAAATTCAAGATAAAATTAAAAGATATGTAAATATATATAGTCAATATAAGGATGAGGAGGAAAAGTTTAACCATAAAAAATCCTATGCTAAAGGATTGTACCAATATATTTCTAAAGAGGAAGAAGATAGAATTATAAAACTAGAGGAAAATAGTAGAGAGCAAGAAGACTACAAAGATCAATTGAAAGAATTAAATAGAATGGTAAGGTCTTATGAATTAGCCACATTAGAAAGCAAGCTAAATTCATCAAAAGAAAGATTTGAGGAGGCTCTAAAAAGCTATGAAGTTCAGAAAGGGGAATTGGACAGCAGAGAAGCTAGGTTACAAAACTTAAAAATAGCTAGAATAAATAGACAGATACAGATATCAAAAGACGAGCTCCTTTTATATGAAGGACAGCTAAAAAGGCTAGAAAAGGATGAAGAAATATCTAAATTAGAAAGGGAACTTTTTGAAAACTCTGCAAGAATAAATGGGTATTTCCAAACTGAAATAAATAGATTGAATAAGGACATTGAAACTATAGAGAATGATAAGAAAAGATATGAAGAATTATTAGAAGAATATAGGCAAAAAAGAAAAAAACTAGAGAAAAAATATGAGGAAATATCTGAAAGTTATATTCGAAAGGATCAGGAGAAAAGGTCAAAAGAGAAGAATATGGAGGATATAAGAAGGGGAGTACTCTCTAACCCGGCAACTGAAAGGATAGAAGAGGAATATCCTAAATGGGCAAATAAGGTGGCAGACATTGAAAGGTATTTAATAGAGTCTCAGGAGAAGATAAAATCATTGCACAATGAAAAGGATGAACTAAAATTACAGTTACAAAATCATAGAGATGAACTTTCCCGATTTTCCACCGAAAGAGATACATTAGCAGGAGAAATAAAATATATAGAAGAGTTGGAATATGAAATATTGGAAATCATAAAGGAAAATATTCCAAATCTATACCATATAAATAGCATATATACTAAGCAGGAGCAGATATTAGGAACATTGGAAAATAGATATGAAATTTTAAGAAAGGAGAGAGAGAAGCTCCTCATAGAGGAGAGGAAGGTTCATAGATTCATAGATGATTATAGGGACAATACCTATTTTACCGCAGAACCTCTCTTATCTAAGTGGATAGAACAATGGAAGGACCAATTTAGTTTCTTAGAATCCGGCTCTAAATATATTGAAAGAATAGCTGCAGCAGATGAAAAGGTTAGGGAATATTTTGAAGAATATCCATATTGGGCCATGACCGTTGTAGTTGCAGATGATGAAGAGTTAAAACTAAAGGATAGACTTAAGAAGAACTTAGACAAAATAAGCCATCCTATTATAATATTATCCTATAGCAAAGCCAATGAGGTTTTAAAAAATGGAAGCGTTGGAATAGATGATAATATACTCTATCCACCTATGTGGAAGGCGAATATAATAAGAAGAAATTTTCAACGAAACAAAGATGAATTCCAGAAAATTGCTGATAAAGTTACTCTAGATAGGAAGGATATAGAAAATAGATTGAATAAGCTAGATTATATCCATTCAAAAACGATAGAATTTCTAAATAGATATCCTTTCATGGAGCATTTAAGACCTTTAAAGGATAGATTTAAAAATGTGGAAGAAAAGATATTTGACTTAAAAGAGACAATAACTAGAAAGGATAAGAGAATATTTGATATAGATGATGAACTAGCAACTATTAATAAAGAAATCCAACAATTTATCGGGGAAAAGGATGGGTTGAATAAAAGAATAGAAAAGGCCATGGAATATATAAGGGAAAAACGGGAAGTATCCATAATTGAAAATGTCATATTTCAGCTTAAAAATCAAAAGGCCAAGAAGAAAAAGGAGCTCTCTACCCTATTAGAATCCATTGATAAGGTTGAGAAAAAGATAAGCCAATACCACATAAAGATAAATAACATCCAAAACAAAAAGAATAATCTGCTGGAAATGGAAATTTATAAGGAAGTAAAGGATATATCACCTTTAGAACCGAATAAATCTTTAGAAATACTAAAGATTGAAAGAAAAGATATAAAGGATAGATTGGACAAAAGACAGAGAAATAGAAGGGATATAGAGGATAATATAAGAAGGATTAAAGATATAATAGAGGACTATAAAATAGATTTAAACAATGAAATAAAGGGAGCCAAGTTTTCCATTGAAGAAATAGAATATCCCCATTACGGAGATAAAGAAATAGAGGAGTTAATAGAAGAGATCAACAGGCTTAATCCTATAGTAAAAGAAATGGAATTTAAAAAGGATAGGGCAAAAGATGAATTTAACAAGGACCAGATTAACTATAATAATAGGGTAGAGGACTTCTTTAAGGAATATGACAGTATAATTAAATTTACAGAATCTTTAAGGATTGTAAAGGAAAATATTCATGAGAAAAAAAGACAGTTGGATACCAGGTATAGATATTTAAAATCCATGGAAGATAGACTAAAGATGGAGTATGATTCAATTAAAGAAGCTTTGAAATTATTAGTTATGAAAAATGAACGATATGAATACCTAGCAGATAAGGTAGAAGCAAGCTTATTACCTGAGAATATACAAGCAGAAATACCTTATAATAGGATAGAATATGTAAACTCATTAATTAAGGAATTAGAGGAAATTGGCCATAAATTAGGTGAAAAAAGGAAAAGAGTATCGAATGAAAGAGTGAATTTTGAACAATTTTGCAATAATTCCATCTCCGATCCAAGACTTAAAAACATGGCAATTTCAGGCATTAACCATAAGGATGATTTTGTGGAATTGACCAAATGGAAGAAAATTATGGATAGGAATATAGACAATTCCATTAGAATGCTGGAAGAAGATTTAATTGAGCATGATAGGCAAATAAATCAATTTGTAAGCCATATGAATTCATATTTAAAAACGCTAACAGAAGAAATTAGGTATATTCCTAAAAAAACCAGAATAAAAGTTGAAGATAGGTGGAAGGAAATCTATATAATCCATGTGCCAAGCTGGGAGGATGAGGTAGGTAAACAAAAGCTTATAGATTATATAAACTATTTATTGAAGGAAATTGAGGATATTAGATTTAAAGATGAGGATGGCAAGGAAAACAAAGAATATATAAGGAAGTTTATAGAAAATAGATTTCAAGGCAAGGAACTATTAAAAATTGTAATGGGCAATCAAAAGATTAAAGTAAAATGCAGGAAGGTAACAAATGATGGAAGAGTAAATAGTATACCAGTATCCTGGGATAAATCCAATAACTGGTCTGGTGGAGAAAGATGGAGTAAAAATATGACATTATTCCTTGGAATATTGAACTATCTGGCGGAAAAAAGTCAAGGTATTCAATCTAGCCAGAAAAGAAATCGGACAGTCATATTGGATAATCCCTTTGGTGAGGCCTCTAGCGATCATGTGTTGGAACCGGTATTCTTTATAGCTGAAAAGCTTGGTTTTCAAATAATAGCATTAACAGCCCTCAGCGAAGGCAAATATATACGGGATTATTTCCCAGTAGTCTACAGCTGTAGACTTAGGCCATCAAAGAATAATGAAACCCAAATATTAACTAAAGAAAAAGAAATAAACTATGCCTTCCTAAGGGACAACGACCCAACTAGCCTTTTAAGGCTTGGGGATGTAGAGCAGCTGAGTATGATATAAAAGAATATTCATGCTACAATAATAAATCTAAACTATTGCAAAATGTAATACTATGTAATACAATGAAATGGAGGAGGTATGAATATGAGTATTATTTCATTAAGAATAAGCAGTGAGGAAGATAAATTAATTAGAGATTATGCAAAAACCAAGGGCATTTCTATATCTGACTTAGTAAGGGAAGCAGTTATGGAAAAAATAGAAGATGATATAGATATTAATATATATACTGAGGCCATGAAAGAACATGAAGAAAATCCTCAAGATATATCCTTTGATGAGATGATGGAAGAGTTGGATCTAAATGACTAGAAAGTATAAAGTTAGATTTGGGAAAAGAGCTCAGGAAAGTCTTAAGAAAATAGATAAGAGCAGTTCCCGTATAATAATGGCTTGGATAAAAAAGAACTTGCAAGATTGTGAAGACCCATATAATCATGGAAAACCATTAAAAGGCCCTTTCAAAGGCCAATGGAGATATAGAATTGGTGATTACAGAATTATAAGCCATATAGATAATGAAGATAATATCATATTATTATTAGAGATTAAACATAGAAAAGATGCATATAAGTTAAAATAAGAGAAACATTCTATTAAATAGAATGTTCTCTTTTTTTAATTTTAAGATAGTAATAAAAAAGCTGTGACATTGATTTTTTGGATATGCTATTATCCAACCCATAAAACAATTTTGCTAGTAGATTTTTAAAGGGAAGGACTATTAAAATAGTTGACTTTTATTTTCAAATAATAAAAAATATAAGGATTATATGGGAAATTGTTTTATGACCTTGATAGTAGCATCGGTTATATTAACAATTTTTTAATCTTTAATGAAAAACTATTGATTATGTTTGGAGCTAGTGAGAAGACATTACCCTATGCCTTAGAATACATGAATATATATATTTTAGGAACGGTATTCGTTCTTATAGTCGTAGGAATAAATCCTTAAGATTTTAGCAGTATTTTTAGCAGAGCTAATATCAGATGTAGTCGCTTCATTAGTGACAGGGACATTATTGTCATGGTTTAAAAATCTTAATCCTATGTTGTGATCGCTATCCCCTATTCCATTAGGCACCCCTACGGTCTTACCTATTAAATCGTGGGTGCTATCAATCCCACTATCGGTTAATACGTATAGAGATTTACATCCGGTATGGGCTCCTGAGGTAAATACCATATTCACACCATTTACAGTAGGCACCAATAGGGAGGCAATATGGCCTGTAACCACCTGGACTTGATTAGTTCCTATGGCGTCTTCTTCTTTGTTGACGGCCAATATTTCAACTTCTATACCTTCATCTTCAAAATAGCCTAAAACGTAAGCAATACCAGGCGCCGAAGTACAGAATCCTCCATTATATCCAATTTTAATAGTTTCTCCATACATGGGCTCTAGTTCCCATAATTCTTCCTCTGTCATATTTGAATCATCATTGGCTATCTCTAAAGCTATATTGGAACTACTCTTACTTTCATTTGCTGAGCAGGCAGTTAATACTAAGCTTAAGCAGATTATAATTAAGATAAAGCTAGCTATTCTTCTCATTTTTATATCCCCCTGACAAAAAATTTAGATTTTTCATAATCTCTTTTCTATATTCGATAAATTCATCGCTCATCCTATTCCGCGGATAAGGCAAATCTATCCTTATGTCCTTTTTTATCCTTCCAGGCCTTGGGGCCATGGTTATTACCCTGGAACTTAGGTAGATGGCTTCATCAATATCGTGGGTTACCATAATCACAATATGCTGGTTTGATTTCCACATGGATAAAAGTTCATCCTGCATATTCATCCTAGTAAAGGCATCTAAGGCTCCTAGAGGTTCATCTAAAAGAAAGACTTCAGGTTCATTAATCATGGTTCTAATTAACGCCACCCTTTGAGCCATGCCTCCAGATAATTGATGTGGATAGGAATTTCTAAATTCATCCAGTCCTACCATGTGGATTAACCTATCGACTTCATCCTTCTTTGCCCTATACTTGCCTAGTACTTTTAAGCTGAAGGACACATTCTCTTCCACGGTAAGCCATGGGAATAGGGTGGGCTCCTGAAATACCATCCCCCTATTGGGATGTGGGCCATTTATAGGACTTCCATTGAGGAATATACTACCTTTAGTAGGAGGAATTAATCCTGCAATAAGCCTTAATAGGGTGGATTTACCACAGCCCGATGGCCCTACAACACTTACAAATTCACCATCTTCAATAATTAGGTTGATATTCTCTAAAGCCGTTGTAATCCCTTGGGCATCAGTCCCTATAAAAGACTTAGAAATATCCTCTAGCTTAAGGGTATGAGTATTTTCCTTAGCCACTAATTCACCTCCTCTTGCCACTTAACTACCATTCTTTTGATCTTTGTAAGTATCCAGTTGACGACTATAAAGGTGATGCAGATGATTATAATGGCTGCATACATTTTTGCAAACTCAGCCCAGGATTTCTGCCAAGTAATATACCAGCCTAATCCCGACTCAACCCCTAACATTTCAGCTACAAGCAAGGCAGTACATGCAGAACTCATGCCCTGGATTAATCCCTGTAATAT
>ERZ773359.6270-NODE-6270-length-10619-cov-8.894169_pt1 | contig 10619 bp, 9 predicted proteins | sample MGYA00374955_ERZ773359 | MGnify/ENA primary metagenome ERZ773359 (study PRJEB29098, sample SAMN04486028) | biogas fermenter metagenome | study: EMG produced TPA metagenomics assembly of the Biogas fermentation microbial communities from Germany - Plant 4 DNA1...
TCTTCTGTAATTGGTATAGCGACTTTTGTCTTATATACTTTTTGTTTCATTGCAATTCTTGTTGTAAACCCTATATTCATATGGACAAACTTTGAAAACTATATTATATCTGTACAGACAACAAACCAGATATTTAAGCATATAGCAATGTTTTTGATGATTGTCTATGGCGTATGTTTTTTAATTCAGGTTTGCAGCATAAGTGAATTTGCAGTTAAAGCGAAAAAGTATTTTGCAAAATTGGCTGAACTGTTTGGCATTGGTTTTTTAACTTTGATTAGTATTAATTATTTTGTACAGCTTACCACAGTAAGGATGCAAGTATATACAGGGCAAACGGACGGGCTTGAACAGTTTATTCAGGCTAACCCGGTTTCAGGAATGGCGGCAATAAATATGCTGGGATGGACGATTTTCTTTGGGTTGTCTTGCCTTTTTGCCGGTTTAGCTCTTGGAAACACCAAAATTGAAAAGGTTATCAAATATGCATTCTTATCGAATGGGGTTATGATGTTTTTAGGTTTAATCGGATATTTATTTGATATATCCGTTGTTGTTTTTCTCTGCATGAATTTAGGAATGGGTTCAGCCATACTTATAGCAACAATACCTTTGTGTTATTTATTTAAAAAAGTTATTAAGGAAACATTCATATAAGAATTCATAAAGGATAGTTATCTCAGAGTGTTGAATGATGCAGGAAACAGAAAGCAGCCGGCGAATTAGTTTATAACGTATAAGTGTTTCATAAATACATAAGGATGAAAAGTGATAATATTAAAATACGGGGGTGTAAATATAATGGGCGAATTTTTGGCGGGAGCTTCCAAGGAGGTCATTACCCCTAAAATAGGGGCAAAACTATATGGTTATAATCCTAATACAATAAGCACTTCTGTCAATGATGACCTGACTGTTACAGCCATTGCGGCAAAACAGGGAGATATTGCAGTAATATTCATATCGGCTTCTGTATGCATTATATCCAATGAATTATCATATGAAATAAGAACTGAAATTGCATCTCATACGAGTATTCCCAGTGAAAATATTATCTTGTCCGCAACCCATACCCACTCTGGTCCGTGTACAAGCAACATGTTTGGATGGGGTGATATTGACAGGGAATATGTTGATGAAATATTTAAGCCTAAAATTATTCAGGCCGCAAAAGATGCTGTTTCAAAGATGAAACCCGCTCTTATGGGTGTTGGATGCATAAAAAGCAGAATCGGTATCAATCGACGTCAGATAATGGCCGATAATACAGTAGCGCTTGGGCAGAACCCCTATGGTATCCATGATGACAATCTAACTGTAATAAGTTTCAAAGACTCAGGCGGTGCATCAATAGCTAATATGATACACTACGGTGCCCATTGCACGGCAGCCGGGAATAATACTGAGATATCCCGGGACTGGGCAGGCGTAATGGAAGACAGACTGCAAAACATAAGCGGAGGTATAACTGCTTTCTTTAACGGTGCCGAAGGTGACTCTGGCCCAAGGCTTACTAACGGAAGGACCACCGGTGATATCCGGCTTGCGATGGAGCATGGCGGGCTTGCAGCTCATGAAGCTGTGGAAGCATACAGAAGCATCAAGGAATACAGATCTCCGGATTTGAAAGCTGCATACGGGCAGATAAGACTTCCCTGTGATGATATGATACCTTTGGAGGAAGCTCAGATAAAGCTTTCCATGTATAAAGATGAAAGCATAAACATAAACGGCAGAAGGCGTAAGTATTATGAGTCCGTAGTTGAGGCATATAGTAAATCAGCGCCGGAAAACAAGGAACTGGTAATAGACCAGACTATTGTTAAAATAGGGCCTGTTGTATTTGTGCCATTTCCATTTGAATACTTTTCTGAAATTTCCTTAAGGCTGCGTGAAAACAGCTTTTTCCCATATACCCTTGGTTTAGGAGTTACAAATGGCTCCTATGGCTATCTGCCCACGGAAAGTGAGTTGTGCAGAGGGGGTTATGAGGTTGAGATGTTTCTTACAGGTTTTCTGAATCCCCTTAAAAAGGACACGGATAAAACCATAGTTTCTGAAAACATAAGGATTATGAGAAGTTTATTGTAATTGTTTCCGATAAGAATTTTCATAAGACATATATAATAAGGAGGGTTTTCAGTGTATAGAATTGGTCAGGAAGAAATAGATGCCGTTGCCAGGGTAATCAATTCAGGACAGCTGTTCAGAATAGGTTCGGCATATAGCGAAGTTGATAATTTTGAGAAGGAACTGGCGGAAAAATTATTTGTTAAATATACGCTGTTTGTGACAGGGGGAACTACAGCCCTTATTGCTGCACTAATCGGACTGGGCGTCGGCCCTAGTGACGAAGTTATAGTACCTGCCTATACCTTTATGGCATCTGCTTTGGCTGTAACTGCAGTCGGCGCTGTTCCGGTCATAGCTGAGGTAGATGAAACCTTGATGATTGATCCCGAAGATGTAGAGAAAAAAATAAGCCCTCATACCAAAGCTATCATACCTGTTCACATGCTTGGATATCCATGTGATATGGACAGGATAATGAGCATTGCAGATAAATATAACCTGCTTGTTCTGGAAGATGCCTGCCAGGCTGTGGGTGGAAGTTATAAAGGCAGAAGACTGGGCAGCATAGGGCATGCGGGAGCGTACAGTTTCAATTATTTCAAAATCATAAGCTGCGGAGAAGGCGGGGCTGTTCTGACCAATGAAAGAACAGTGTTTGAGAAGGCTGTATACTATCATGACGGAGGCGCTGCTTTCAGAAGAGACTATGTTGGTTTGGCCAAAGGCGATAAGGGCAGTTCAGAATATACTGTTTTCCCAATCTACGGGAAATTTGAAACTCCGGTATTTGCCGGCTCACAGGCCAGACAGAATGAAATTATGGGAGCTGTAATGAGGGTGCAGCTTAAGAGACTGGATGGTATACTGGAGGATCTGAGAAAAGTGAAAATGCAGATAACTGATGAATTAAGGAACGTGCCCAAGCTCACTTTTCTGAAGTCAAATGATGAAAACGGCGGTTGCTGCACTCATATTGGATTTATATTCGAGGACGAGAATAAAGCAAGGGCTTTTGCAGGCAGCCCCGGTGTAAACGGTGCCTTGCCCATTGACAGCGGAAGGCATGTTTATACTAACTGGGAACCCATAATGAACAAAAGAGGAGCTGCCCATCCTGCAATGAATCCCTTTAATATGCATGCAAATCAAGGGCTTAACTTTAATTATAGCAGTGACATGTGCTCAAGGACACTGGAACTGCTGAGAAGGACAGTCAACATAGCCCTTAATCCGGACTGGACACAGGAAACCATAAGGGAAAAGGTTGACAGCATAAAGAAAGCGGCACAGAATCTGTAAATCGTTAAATGGCTGCCAGTACGTTATGGGGCAATATTCGGCTTAGGAATTTTATATCTCTGCATTTGATTCCTAATTCATTGAAGCATTCATATGGAATATACTGGCCGATATTGCCCACACTGGTTTTAAAACCATGCAAATCACTTCCCGGCACAAGTTCAGTACCCTCATCTGCAATAACCTTATATGCAGCCCATAACATCTGAATGACTGCCGGTATGTTGGCAGAGCGTACGCGATACTGGGTATTCCCGTTGACTTCTATCGGGATATCAAGATCGCGGGCTGCTTTTGCAACTTCTATTATGTCGAAGTTAAAGAATTCTGTCAGCTCTTCGTAGCCAAAGTCAGTCCAGTGGTCTCTGTACCTCAGTTCAGTCACCCATGGCTGAATTTCCTTTTTTATTAATCTGTTATTTACAGCCGAACGGAAAGGATGAGCCATAAAGACAGGCTTATTTACAGCTTTCATAAAATCTGAAGCTTCATGCAGCCTTTTTATCATGCTGTCGGTATTGTCATCCATGCTTTCTTCGGAATGAAGCGGTTCACAGATGAAATAATCAGACATTTCTATGACTTCTGAAGGTACATCCGTAAGATCATCTCCCGGCCCCATTTCGGGGGCAAACAGTATGGTTAAGCCGGGGAACGATCCTTTAAGCTGTTTTATATCTTTCCTGTACTGTATTAAGCCTTCAAGGCTGTTTTCGTAAGCACACATTCTGGTGATTTCTTTTCTGGGAAAATACAGAGAATAGTGATCGGTTAATCCAAGTATCTTTCGTCCGGTTTTTTGTGCATAGTTGAGATAATCCCATAGTGATACGCCGGCTTGCCTTTCCTGTCCTGCATGATAGTGCAGATCTACATTATATATATAAATTGTACTGCATCCTTTCTTTTAATATATCTTAATAGTTGTACGTGTCTGCAAAAAATACAAATAACAAATACATGATACTCCAAAACATTGCTGCTGTAAATCCGGGCTGTGCAAATTTGGACTAAATAACATAAAGGACTTATTGAGTCAGTGGCGAATATATCCAGCATAATATTCTTATCCTGGCGGATGATACTACTCATATCAATTAATGCGAACTATGTAAATCTCGGTTCTTAAAACACGTGTTAATTAAATGGGGGTCTTATTGCATGATATCAAGCAAAGACCATTCAATTAATAATTCAAGAAAGGGAGATGTTTATGGGAAAAAACAATGAAGCCCTGAAAATTGGTAACAGGATTGAAATGTTTGTTGATGACTATCTTATAGACACAATGAATAAAGCATCGCTGCGCTTGAATCCCCCTCAGAGAAGGGAATGTGTTCTGAAAATGGACAAGCCCTGGGAAGGCCCTGGCAGCGGCATTTATTCAGTTGTGTTCAAAGACGGTGATATCTACCGCATGTTTTACAGGGCCACATTTCCAGAAAGCGAAAAAGACTCCTCTGCCGGACAGGGCTGTGCTTACGCAGAAAGCAGTGACGGTATTAACTGGGAACGCCCTAATCTTGGAATAATTGAATACAAGGGTCAGGATACAAATATGGTATTTACCGGTAAGAATGCTCACAATTTCAGCCCCTTTATAGACAGAAACCCTGACTGCAAAGAGGATGAAAAGTACAAGGCAGTGGCAGGACATCATGTGGGAGGACTGATGGGCTATAAATCAAGTGATTGCCTGCATTGGGAGCTTATACAGGATAAACCTTTGTTTACCAAAGGCGCGTTTGATTCTCATAATCTGGCCTTTTATGATACCAATTACAATAAGTATGTATGCTATTCAAGATATTTTGATGCTACTGACAAAACATTTGATCTCTCATCGGGCGTGCGTGCCATTCAGCATAATTACTCAGATGATTTTTTAAACTGGTCAGAACCTGAACCTAATACGTATGATGAAAAAGCTCCGCGTGAACACTTTTACACCAATGCCACAATACAATGCCCCGGCGCTGAACACATATATCTTTCATTTCCAATGAGATTCATGCATGAACGTCATAAAATCAAGGAACATAAACATGTCGGCATTTCTGATAATGTTATGATGACAAGCCGGGATGGCAGGCATTGGAACAGGTTCTTCCTGGAAAGCTGGGTTAAACCAGGGCTGGATCAGCGCAACTGGACTGACAGAAACCTTATAGTTGCCCATGGAATTCTTGAAATTGGTGACGAATTTTCCATGTTTATAAATGAAAATTACAGATGGGACAGTTCATATATCCGTCGCATTACTGTTCCCAAATATCGTTTCGCTTCTATTTACGCAAACCGCTTTGGCGGAACATTTACAACAAAACCTATTGTCTTTGAAGGAAGAAGCCTTTACATCAATTATTCCACCAGCGCTCCCGGCTCCGTTAAGGTGGGTATTATAGATGAAAGCGGCTGGCCTATGTCCTTTTATACGCCGGAAGACTGCGATGTTATCTATGGCGATGAGCTGGAGAAAGAAGTATCATGGCGCGGGCAGTCTGACCTTTCTCATCTTTATGGAAAAACTATAAGATTTAAATTTGAGCTTATTGATGCGGATGTATTTTCATTGCAGATAAAATAAGACAGGCGAGAACAGAACCAGAAGCTGAAAGGGGAATAAGGAATGGAGTATGCAAATATCAGGGGACTTAACATTTCCAAGCTGACCTTGGGCACAGTACAGCTTGGTATGGATTACGGCATAGCCAATATAAAAGGAAAGCCTGACAGAAATGAAAGCTTTCGTATTTTGAAAACTGCTGTAGACGGGGGAGTAAATTCTTTTGATACATCCCTGCTTTATGGTGATTCAGAAGTAGTTTTGGGCGACTTTTTTTCATCTGAATTAAGCAGTCTTGAAAACCCTGTTCTTACAACAAAGTTCAAAGTAACACCTGGAGATAATCTGACTCAGAGAGATATAGAAGAACAGATTTACGGTTTTGTGGAAGAATCCATGAAAAGACTGAAAATAAAAAGAATACCGCTTTATATGCTGCATAACCCTGCTGATATGACCCTTTATGGTGATATTGTGCCCAATACTCTAAAAAAGCTGAAAGACGAAGGGCTGATTGGAATGGCTGCGGTTTCGGTTTATACACCTGAAGAAGTAAGTGAGATGCTGAAAAACGATATTTACGAAGCCATACAGATACCTATGAATATTATAGACAACAGACTTATAAAAAGCGGCCTGCTTAGGCGCCTTCATGAAAAGAATAGAATAGTCTTTGTAAGAAGCGTATTCCTTCAGGGGCTTTTCTTCATGGATCCCGATTCTTTGACCGGCAATCTGACGGATGCAAGGGATATATTAATCCAGCTTACCGATTTGGCAGATAAGGAAGGCCTAAGCATTCAGCAGCTTGCCCTGTCGTACATCAGGGATCTGGAAGGAGTTACCAGTCTTGTAATAGGTGCAGAATCTTCGGATCAGGTAGAGGAAAACATCCGGCTAATGAAAGGGCCTTCCATATCTGAAAAAACAAGGGATGAAATAATCAGGCTTTTTGACGGCGTTCCTGTACACATTCTGAATCCCGGTTTATGGCAGAGATAATGCAGCAAGATCCAAAGAAACTAAACTTATGTAAAAAACACAAAATAAAAACACAAAAAATTACATGTATAATAACGATGAGATCCTTATGCATGTTTCGATAATCAAAACTTAATGTTGCTTTTTATATTAGAACATAACAGCAATAAGCAATTAAAATCACAGAACATATTTTTTTACTCAGAAATGACAATGACTTTTGTCGATCAAGCCATTTGTTTTCAGAACAACATAATAAAACTGATATACAAGGAAGGATGAATAACATGAATATGAGACCAAGCAGAGCGCTTAAAAAAATGCGTGAAGGATATGTAGCCACCTGCATTAAGCTTAACACCAGTGATTATCGGGTGGCAGAGCTGGCAGCAATATGCGGTTTTGATTGCGTATGGGTGGATATGGAACATGTTCCCAACGGTATAGAAACTATTGAAAAGGCCGTTTTGGCCACAAAAATATATGACTGCGACCTTCTGACCCGGGTTTCTAAGGGAAGTTACAGTGATTACATAAAACCTTTTGAGGCTGACAGTACCGGAATTATGATTCCTCATCTCATGAGTTTGGAAGAAGCTAAGGAAATTCAGTATTATACGAAGTTTCACCCCATTGGCAGGCGGCCGATAGACGGGGGTAATGCAGACGGCAAATATACCCTTGTTGACATGAAAGACTACATGAAACAATCCAATGAAGAGCGTTTTGTGGTTGTTCAAATAGAGGATCCGGAACCCTTGGATCAGCTGGATGAAATATGCGCACTTCCTGGTATTGATATGCTCTTCTTCGGTCCTGGGGACTTCAGCCAGGGTGCAGGCGTTCCTGCCCAGTGGGATCATCCGCTAATCGATGAAACACGAAGGCGTGTTGCCAAAGTTGCCAGAAAGCACAATAAGTTTGCCGGCACAGTAGGCAATCCAGGTAATTTTGATCAACTGGTTAAAATGGGATATAACTTTATCAGCCTGGGTGCGGATGTAGTAGCATTGGCTTCTTATTTCAAAAATATTGTTTCAAAATGCGATATGAAAGCTTCTGCAGCCTATGAAGATATAGAGTAATCACTGTTATAAGTTATTAAGGAGGGTGATTTTTAATGGCTGGGATCTGGCCTCTTGGCGACAAGGAACTTAATATAGGTATTCTGGGGATGACGGAAGGCAACGGGCATCCTTATTCCTGGAGTGCAATGTTCAACGGGTATAACAGGGAGCATATGGATAAATGTCCTTTTCCCGTCATACCGGTTTATCTTAACAAACAGCCTGCTCATACCATAGGGATTCCCGGTGCCCGCATAACTCATATTCACTGCGGCAACAGGGCAGACGCGGAGGATGTGGCCAGATGTTCGTTAATAGAAAATGTAGTTAATAAGCCTGAAGATATGATAGGACAAGTAGATGCAGTTATATGTGCCACAGATATCGGTTCTGAACATGTTGATAGATGCCGTCCTTTTATTGAAGCCGATATACCTATGTTCATAGATAAACCTTTAGTAGATAACGAAAAAGACCTTCAGACTTTTGTGAAATGGCGCAAAGAAGGAAAGCACTTCATATCCTCTTCTTCCATGAGATATGTAAAAACGAATGAACCGTATTTTAAAAATCACTATGAAATCGGAAAACTGATGTATATCTGCAAACCTATGTGCAAAAAGTGGGAAACCTATGGCATTCATGCTTTGGAATGCATTTATCCCTTCCTGGGAGAAGGTTTTGAGTCCATACAGAACACCGGCACCTATGAGCGAAATATGATTCATATTACTCACAAATCAGGCTGTGATGTGCATATTCCTCTCACAGCTGAAATGTACGGAGCCTCCGGAATCACCATGCTTATAGGAAGTGCAGGAAATAAAATTTTAACGGACAGCGATTCTTATTATTCATTTAAAAAACAGCTGGACAAATTTGTTGAATACTTAAGAACCGGCGTTGAACCCTTCCCCTTTAGTGAAACCATTGAGCTGATGAAGCTGCTTATTGGCGGAATCATGAGCCGGGAGCAGGGCGGAAGGAAGGTTTTACTCAGTGAAATAAAGGAGACGGAGTCATGAGTATATTGAATAAATTTTGTCTTAAAGGCAAAAATGCTCTGATTTATGCACCTCAATTTATATACGGAGAAGAAATTGCTTCAGGCCTCAGCGAAGCAGGTGCCAAGTTATGGTTTTGCGGAGAGGATACCGAAGCTCTCAGGTTATTGGAAGATAAATTAAATGCCTCCGGTGTATCCATAGAAGGGGTCATTGAGTATCATCAGGGCAGCGAGGAAAATGCTATTTGCCTTGTCCGGAAAGTCCGTGAAAAAATCGGTAAATTGGATATCTTCGTTGATAACGGTTCCAATGGACTCTTAAAAGGCTGGACCCACACATATGAGGAAATATATGAGGATTTAAGACGCACTCAGCTTGGCCTCATGCTTACAGTAAAACATATAGGTGCCTTAATGGCAGAGCAGGATTATGGCTCCATTATATTTATTTCAAACTATGCTGCTCTTGTAGGTTGTGATGTTCATAAGTATGAAGATAACCTTGAGAAATTTGATGAGGATTTTTCTTTGACATACGGATTTGTTAAAGGTTCTTATGTGAATTACACACGGCAGGCAGCTGGCTATTTGGGAGAACATAATGTAAGGTGCAATTGCATTGCTTTTGCTCCCATGTATGATGAGGAATCTGAAGGCTTTTCCAAGGCCTTTATCAGGCATTCCCATCTGAAACGTATGACAAGCGCTGAGGATATAAAAGCTGCCGTCGTGTTTCTGGCATCAGATGCTTCATCCTATATAACCGGTGTAACACTGCCTGTGGATGGCGGTTATACAGCAAAATAAAAGGGGTAGTTTTGTATGAATACATTAGATATGTTTTCATTAAAAGGTAAAGTGGCATTAATTACAGGCGGCAGGACCATGTATGGGAAAGGCTGCTCTATTGCTCTGGTGGATGCAGGGGCAAAATTGTATCTGGCAAGTCATTCTGTGGATGCCGCCCGGAAAACAGCCAAGGAATTGAGCAGCAGAGGCAGTGAAGAAGTAGAAGTAATAGAGTTTCATCAGGAGGATCCAAAGTCCATTAAGAATATGGTTGATTATGTAGTGGAAAAAGAAGGTCGGATAGATATATTTGTCAACTGCAGCCGCGTTATTCCAAGAGGAGAAGGCAGAGGCTGGTTTCAGGATGAGGGCGCCCTTGAATGGTCTGTGCGTGTTAATTCTGCAGGTATGCTTTATATGAATATGCTTGTGGGGGAACAAATGATTCGCCAGAGAAGCGGCTCCATCATTAATTTCGGTTCTATGATGGGCTTGGTAGGGGTGGAAAAACATAATTATGACGGTGAGCCGGCTATGGCGGAAGGGGCCCATTCTCATGATTATGCTTTGAATAAATCCGGCATTATTGCCTGGACACGCCATGCAGCAAGCTATTACGGCAGATACGGCGTGCGTGTAAATACGTTATGCCCGGGAGGTCTGGCTTCAGATCGGACTCCTGCAAGGTTTTCCAAAAACTACGGCAAGCACACCCAATTGGGACGGCTTGCAAATGAGTACGATATAAGGGGACCTTTGCTTTTTCTGGCTTCTGATGCTTCGGCTTACATTACGGGTGTGTCTATTCCGGTTGACGGCGGATATACCTGTATTTAGT
>ERZ773359.6276-NODE-6276-length-10611-cov-9.075313_pt1 | contig 10611 bp, 10 predicted proteins | sample MGYA00374955_ERZ773359 | MGnify/ENA primary metagenome ERZ773359 (study PRJEB29098, sample SAMN04486028) | biogas fermenter metagenome | study: EMG produced TPA metagenomics assembly of the Biogas fermentation microbial communities from Germany - Plant 4 DNA1...
AGAGCAATATGAAGCCGAGATGGCTAAAGCCAGGGAAAAGGCTCTGGAAATTATTGCCGAAGCAGAGATGCGGGGTAAGGAGAGGGCCAGAGAGATAATTAACGAGGCTAAGGAAGAAGCAAAGCGGATTAGGGAAAAGAATCTGGAAGAAATCGAGCTGGCCAGGGAAGAGGCCAGGGCCCTGTTAAAGGAAGAGGTAGCAGCCATTTCTTTGCTGGTTGCCGGTAAGTATTTACAGGAACAGCTGCAAAGAGAGCAGCAACTGCAATTAATAGAAAAATATATCAATAGTCTTGATAGAGGGAAATTAGGTGAGGTATAGTGAGACACAGTGAGGTTTCCAGGAGGTATAGCTTTGCTTTGTTTGAACTGGGCAAAGAAGAGGACAAGCTATCTGTTTTCCGTGCTGAATTAGCCTCTGTTTTACGGATAATGGAGGAATATCCTGACCTGAAAAAGCTGTTATTACATCCCCGTATCAGGAGGGAAGACAAGAAACTCCTTTTGGAGAGGGTTTTCTCCGAAGAATTGTCTAAAGAGCTTTTAAATTTTCTGAAACTTTTAACTGACCGGAGGCGGGAATCATATCTGGAGGCCATTTATAAGGATTATCTGGATTTATTGAATAAAGAGGAAAATATACTGGAAGTAGAAGTGCGTTCAGCCATTAGCCTTCCGGAGGATCTAAAGGCCAGACTTGCTGAAAAACTGGCAGAGCTGACTGGAACTAAAATCAGCATCAAGGAGAAGGTAGATCCGGAAATCATCGGAGGTTTAGTGTTAAAAATAGGTGACCGGGTCATTGATGGAAGTATCAGAAAAGATCTGGAGGCACTGAAAAATAGATTAGTACAAATTCCAGTAAGTTAGGGGTGTGGTTATATGAATCTGAGACCAGAAGAAATAAGTTCTATAATTAAGGAACAGATAAAAAATTATGAATCTGAGATAGAGACTGTAGGTGTAGGTACAGTCCTGAATGTTGGTGACGAGATTGCCCATGTCTATGGACTGGATGATGTCATGTCCGGTGAACTGCTGGAGTTTCCCAATAATGTATATGGTATAGCCCTTAACCTGGAGGAGGACAATGTAGGTTGTGTCCTGCTGGGTGATGTTACCCTGATAAAGGAAGGGGATATTGCAAAGAAAACAGGCCGGGTGGTAGAGGTTCCGGTAGGGGAAGCCCTGCTGGGGAGGATTGTGAATCCCCTGGGTCAGCCCCTGGACGGGAAAGGGCCCATTAAAACAGAACATACCCGTCCTATCGAATCAGCAGCTCCGGGGATTGTAGAGAGACAGCCAGTTGATACTCCCCTGCAGACCGGTATCAAGGCTATAGATTCCATGATTCCAATCGGCAGGGGCCAGAGGGAGCTTATTATCGGTGACAGGCAGACCGGAAAAACAGCTATTGCCATTGATACAATCATCAACCAGAAGGGCCAGGATGTAATCTGTATCTATGTGGCTATTGGCCAGAAGGCATCTACTGTAGCTGAGATAGCCGAACGGTTGGCCCAACATAATGCCCTTGATTATACCATTATTGTTTCGGCAACAGCCAGCCAGCCGGCTTCCTTACAGTATATTGCCCCATATGCCGGTTGCGCCATGGGCGAATATTTCATGTATGAGCAGAACCGGGATGTACTGGTGGTTTATGACGATCTATCCAAACATGCAGTTGCCTACCGCAGCCTGTCCCTTCTGTTAAGGCGGCCGCCTGGACGGGAGGCCTATCCCGGTGATGTTTTCTATCTCCACTCCCGTCTGCTGGAAAGGTCGGCCAGGTTAAATGATGAGATTGGAGGAGGTTCCTTAACCGCCTTACCAATCATTGAGACCCAGGCAGGAGATGTTTCTGCCTATATTCCTACAAATGTTATCTCCATTACTGATGGCCAGATCTACCTGGAGGGAGAATTATTCTTTGCCGGTATCAGGCCAGCTGTCAATGTTGGTATTTCTGTTTCCCGGGTTGGGGGAGCAGCCCAGACCCGGGCCATGAAAAAGGTTGCCGGCACTTTACGCCTGGACCTGTCCCAATACCGGGAACTGGAGGCTTTTGCCCAGTTTGGTGCTGATCTGGACCAGGCCACCCGGAGACGGCTGATTCGCGGTGAGAGGATAGTGGAGATCTTAAAACAACCCCAGTATTCACCTATGGATGTTGAAGACCAGGTGCTGGTAATATACACAGCTACCAGGGGTTATCTGGATGATATTCCGGTTGACAATATTGCCCGTTTTGAGAGGGAATTCCTGGCCTATGTCCAGGCCAATTACCCGGAATTACCGGAAGATATCAGAAAAGAAGCCGATTTGTCAGCCGGAAATGAAGAGAAACTGATACAGATAATAAAAGAATTTAAAGAAATCTTTATCGTGGAAAGGGAAAAGAGAGAAGGGGAGCCGGCCGGGGGAGAAGAGGGTGAAGAATAATGGAATCGATGCGTGATATCAAACGCCGTATTAATAGTGTCAGGAACACCCAGAAGATTACCAATGCCATGAAAATGGTGGCTGCGGCCAGGCTGAGGAGGGCCCAGGAATTGGCGGAAAAGGCCCGCCCCTTTTTCAATAAGACCAGGGAGATCCTTTATAATGTCTCCCTTTATACAAAGGATTTTATTGAACATCCCCTCTTCTATGATAGCGGTGGAAAGAGACATCTTTATCTGGTAATCAATTCTGACCGGGGGTTATGCGGCTCCTATAATATCAATGTAATTGAAAAGGCCAGAAGCTCTTTTCAACCGGATGAGGAGATTTCTTTAATTGTACTGGGACGTAATGCCAGGGATTACTTCCGGAAAATGGATTACAATATTATTTCTGAATATATAAATATTCCGGATTATCCGGATTACTGGTTTGCCAGGAGGATAGCTGATGAGCTTATCTCTTTATTCAGGGAAAGGATGGTAGACAGGGTTTCCCTGATCTATACCCACTTTAATTCTCCTATCAGCCAGACAGCAAAGGTAATCCCTTTACTGCCACTGACAGTACTGGATAAACCGGAAGAAGAGGAAAAAAAGAATTATGATTATCTATATGAACCTTCGCCTGATGCAGTATTTGATGTTCTCCTGCCCTCTTATATCAATAATATCCTATATTCTGCCCTGTTGGAGGCAAAAGCAAGTGAATTTGGTGCAGTCATGACTGCCATGGATTCGGCTACAGAGAATGCAGAGGACCTGATTGGAGAGTTGACCCTGCGTTATAACCGGGCGAGACAGTCTGCGATAACTACAGAGATTGCAGAAATAGTTGGCGGAGCCGAAGCCTTGAAATAGACGAAAAGGAGGAAGGAAAATGACTCAGGAAGCAAATGTCGGTAGAGTTATACAGGTAATCGGGCCTGTAGTTGATATTGAATTTCCCTCTGGAGACCTACCCAGGATTTACAATGCTGTCCGGATTACCGGAGATGATACAGCTCCCATGGAATTGCTGGTTGAAGTTATGCAGCAGACAGGTGATAACCGGGTCAGGTGTGTAGCCATGGATTCAACTGACGGCCTGGTCCGCGGCATGAAAGCCATTGACACTGGAGAACCTATTACTGTTCCTGTGGGAGAAGATGTCCTGGGCAGAGTCTTCAATGTACTGGGAGAACCTATAGATAGACAGGGAGAGGTAAAGAACGAAAAACGTTTACCCATACATAGGCCGGCTCCTACCTATGAAGAAATAAGCCCGGCCAGTGAACTCTTTGAAACCGGTATTAAGGTTATTGACCTGCTGGCACCTTATGCCCGGGGAGGTAAGGTAGGGCTATTTGGTGGTGCCGGAGTAGGAAAGACTGTTCTTATCCAGGAATTGATCAATAATATAGCCACCGAACATGGCGGTTATTCTGTTTTCGCGGGTGTAGGTGAGAGAAGCAGGGAGGGTAATGACCTCTGGCTGGAAATGAAGGAATCAGGGGTAATCGATAAGGTGGCCATGGTCTTTGGCCAGATGAATGAACCACCTGGAGCAAGAATGAGGGCAGCCCTTAGCGGATTGACTATGGCAGAGTATTTCAGGGATGAGCTGGGACAGGATGTGCTGCTCTTTATTGATAATATATTCCGATTTATCCAGGCAGGTTCTGAGGTTTCTGCCCTGCTGGGCAGGATGCCTTCTGCTGTTGGTTATCAGCCGACCCTGGCAACAGATGTGGGGGCTTTACAGGAGAGGATTACCTCAACGAGAAGGGGTTCCATTACTTCAGTACAGGCCATTTATGTTCCTGCTGATGACCTGACTGACCCGGCTCCGGCAACAACCTTTGCTCATCTGGATGCTACTACTGTCCTTTCCAGGCAGATTGCGGAAAAGGGTATTTATCCTGCGGTGGATCCCCTGGATTCCACTTCCCGGATACTGGATCCGGTCATTGTAGGAGAAGAACATTATAGTGTAGCCCGGCGGGTACAGGAAATCCTGCAGAGGTATAAAGACCTTCAGGATATCATAGCCATCCTGGGTATGGATGAGCTCTCAGATGAAGACAAGATTATTGTTAACAGGGCCCGTCGTATTGAAAGATTCTTATCCCAACCCTTCCATGTAGCGGAGCAGTTTACCGGCCAGCCCGGTGTATATGTGCCGATAGAAGAGACCATCCGAGGTTTTAAAGAGATACTGGATGGTAAACATGATAATCTTCCTGAAGAAGCCTTTTACATGGTGGGGACCATAGATGAGGCAGTTGAAAAGGCCAGGGCTGTCAGGGAAGGTGAATAGGCATGTCTTCCACCATCAAACTGGAGATAGTCACCCCTGCTGGTAAGAAATACAGTGGTGAGATAGAATACCTCAGGGTACCGGCAATGGACGGGGAAATAGGGATTTTACCCGGCCATACTCCCCTGGTTACGGGCCTGAAGATAGGCTTACTGGAGATAAAAAAAGGTACAGAAAGACTGGTAATTCCAATCAGCGAAGGATTCATTGAGGTTACTCCTGGTAATATCAATGTGGTTGTGCGGACAGCGGAATTACCGGAAGAGATTGATGTGGAGCGGGCCAGAAGGGCAAAAGAGAGGGCGGAAAAGAGGCTGAATGGATTGAATGGTGAGGAAGTCGGTCTGGAATATATAGATTATGTACGGGCCAGAGCGGCACTGGAACGGGCCCTGGCACGGCTGAAAGCTGCTGAAACCAATGGCAGATAAGGGCCTGGATTGAGCAGATAAAAACAAAGCCCTATTGCAGGGCTTTTTACTTTTGTGTATCAGAAAAGGGATGTTGGAAATAATATACATTAAAGGTGATAAAGATGCGGAAAAAAAGGAGCGAATTGGAGGAAAGGCTCCTGCAGGGTATCCATGGAAAAAAGGAGCTGAAGCGGGAGGAGCGGAACTACTATCTGGGAGAATTTGAAGAAAGGGTAATCCGTTACTTGACCCGTGAGCAGGTTCTGGAGAGGGGAATTTATCCGGAAATCCTTGCTGCCCTGGAACATCCTGCGGCCAGGAGGCTGATCGTGGACCGGGCAATTGAATTAAATGCGGCTAATAAATATATTAAACTGGCCGGGGCAAAGGGTTTACAGTTCAGGAGGGTCCATTCCCCTGATTTCAAGGGTGATGTAGGACTGGTAGTGGTCAGTGACAGGGCAGTGGAGGTAGAAAAAAGGGAAGTATTGTCAAGGACAGAACGGTTGAAAGAAAAGGGGATTTCTGATACAATTATTGAGAATCCGGGTGCTAAACTATGTGAGCAGTGCTGGCAGGAGTTGAAGGATAAGGCCCCGGAGGAGTTGGCTAACTATCGCAGGATGAGTTTTCTGGATAGGATTTTAGGATTTAAATGTATCTGTAAGGAAAATTAAAAATAGGCTTATGGATATAGAGGAGATTTACAATTTTTCACGAATTATAAACTGGTGCATATAATATAGGTGTATTCCTATTTCGGGAAGATTTATGGAAGGGGCTTATAAAAGTGGGTAAATTTTTGATTACTGGCGGCACCCCTTTAAAGGGTGAGATTTGCGTAAGTGGTGCGAAGAATTCGGCACTGCCGATTGTAGCTGCTGCCCTGATGGCAGATAGTCCCAGCAGGTTGCTTGATATACCTGTACTCAGAGATGTTCAAAACCTCTGTGAAATCATCCGCCGGATGGGCTGCAAGGTGGAGGAAAAAGGTAATGAAATTTTAATTGATCCGGCCGGTATAGAGAGACCGGAGGCTGACCCTGATCTGGCCAGGAAACTCAGGGGTTCCTATTATCTATTGGGGGTTTTGCTGGGTAAAAAAGGCTGGGCCAGAAGCAGCCTGCCAGGAGGATGTAATATAGGTAACCGGCCTATAGATTTACACCTGAAAGGTTTTAAGGCCCTGGGTGCTGAAATGAGCATAGATCACGGTATCGTGGAGGTCAGGGCGGAAAGGCTTAAAGGGAACAGGATTTATCTGGACTATCCCAGTGTAGGGGCAACCATTAATATCATGCTGACTGCCACCCTGGCTGAAGGTACCACTATTATTGAAAATGCTGCCCGGGAACCGGAAATCGTAGATCTGGCCAATTATCTGACTGTTATGGGGGCCAGGATTAAAGGGGTAGGTACTGATATTATCAAGATAGAAGGGGTAGAATCTCTACAGGGAGCAGAATACAGGATAATCCCTGACCGCATAGAGGCAGGAACCTATATGATGGCAGCAGCAGTAACCCAGGGTGAAGTCTTTGTAAAAAATGTCCTGGTTGAACATGTTAAGCCGCTGATTGCCAAGCTAAAGGAAATGGGTGTAGAGATCAGGGAAGAGATAGACGGGGTTTATGTAAAAGGCAATGGGCATTTAAAGGCTGTAGATATAAAGACCCTGCCTTACCCGGGTTTTCCTACTGATTTACAGTCCCAGATGATGGTATTATTGACCCAGGCTGATGGCACCAGCCTGGTCATCGAGACAGTTTGGGAAAACCGTTTTATGCATGTTGATGAATTGAATAGGATGGGTGCCAATATCAAGATTGACGGCCATAGTGCTTTGATTAAACCCAGCAGGCTGACCGGTGCTGAGGTTACTGCTACGGATTTAAGGGCAGGTGCAGCCCTGATTCTGGCCGGGCTTGTAGCCAAAGGAGATACAGAAATCAGGGATATCTATCATATAGAGCGGGGATATGAAAATATTGCTGCAAAATTGTCTTCTATTGGAGCCAGGATTAGAAAAGTAAAATAAAGCTTAATTTATTCTTGAGTTCTACTCCTGCGGTAATGGTCATAATATTTATTATGATTATTACTGGAGGAGTTGTTTTATTTTGTGGCGTGAAGTCCTGGTCTTTTTTTTATTTATTTTTATAATCCTGATCCTTTTACCAGTATTACTGGCAGGAGATATATTCAGGCAGGCTGAACAAAAAAGGGGAGTACTGCTGCTCAAGGTGTATGACCATCAGCGGGGAGAATTAGTGAAGATGGAGTTGGAGGAATATCTCCGGGGGGTACTGGCAGCAGAGATGCCTGCCTCATACCACATGGAGGCCCTGAAGGCCCAGGCAGTGGCAGCCCGGACCTATACCCTGAAACAGTTACCCCGCTATGGCGGGCCGGGCAGCCGGAAATACCCCGGTGCCGATCTCTCCACAGACTATACTGATTGCCAGGCCTTTTTAACAGAAGCAGGAATGAAGGAAAAATGGGGTTTTCTATCTTTTTTTTATTACTGGTACAGGATCGATAAGGCTGTTGAATCAACAGAGGGGCAGGTAATGCTCTATGATGGCAAACTGATTGATGCTGTCTATCATGCCAATGCTGGCGGAAAAACAGAAGATGCCCTGTATGTCTGGGGCTGGAGTTTTCCATATCTAAGGAGTGTAGAGAGTCCCCATGACCGGGAAAAGGAGAGGAATTATCTCAGCACCTATTCCTATAGTCTTGCTGAGTTAAGGGGAATCTTTAAAATCCCTGATATGGGAGAACCTTTCTTAAAGGTGGAGAAGGTCAGCCCTGGCGGGCGGGTACTGGAGATAAGGGTAGGAGAAAGACTCTATAGCGGGAGGGAGATAAGGGAGATATTGGCCTTGCCTTCGACCAGGTTCCATATATCTGTGAATGATGGCAACTATATATTTACCTGTTATGGTAAGGGCCATGGGGCAGGGATGAGCCAGGATGGAGCCAATGGCCTGGCCAGGCAGGGTTATGACTACCAGGAAATCTTGAAACATTATTACCAGGGGATAGAAATCAGAAGAATTAATTCCTATTAGAAAATGTATATAATATCCACCTTCTGGCAAAAATATAGGCAGGAGGTGGATATTTTTTATGGATAAAAAGCGTTTTCATTTTAAACTGGACCGGGATAAAATCAAGTTACAACTAAAAGATCTGGGAGAACAGCTGAGAAATAAAAAGGGAGTCCTGAAAAATATTAGTCTGGTTCTTTTATTGCTGTTCCTGCTTACCAGTGGATTTTTCTTTTATAGAAATGAGCAGGAAGGAAAAGGCGGGGATTTGACTACCTATGGTTATAATCAGGAGAATCCGTTGGTTATGTTTAAGCATGATGAAGAGGCAGATTTTCCAGAAAGGGGTCAGGCTTCGCCAGGGAACTTTGCCCTGAACTATCCGGGTTTAGGTGAAATCATCAATGTTAATGAAGGCGATGAAGGGAGCAGGCCTGAACCTGGCAGCAGTGTTCCTGAAAGGGTTCCCGAAGAGGAGACAGCGGGAGTGGTTACAGAGTCCCTCAGGCCGGTAAGCCGGATTGTAGAGGAAAAGGATATGGAATTAATAAAGCCAGTTTCCGGAGAAGTGGTCCAGAGTTCCGGCTGGTATTATAATCCTGTACTGGAAGACTGGCGCTATCAGGAGGGGATAGCCTTTTCGGGAGATACAGGCGATATAGTGTTGGCAGCAGCAGCGGGACGGATTTTGTCAGTAGAAGAGGATGTCTATAGAGGGATAATGGTGGTCATAGAACATGAAAACGGCTGGGTAACAGAGTATGGCCATCTGGAAAGGGCTGTTGTTTCTCCCGGTGTCAGGGTCAGTAAGGGACAGGAAATTGGCAGGGTTGGTACCAGTGGTATGGCCACAGAACCCCAGCTCTATTTTTCTTTAAAGAATAATGAGGGAGCCATTGACCCCTTATCCTATTTTAACAGGTAATAATTAAGTTAAATCCTATTCTCCGGTATGAAAATACCGGATTTTTTTCTGTGGTAATATTTCCCCCCGGGGACTGCATATACATTAAGTAGTATCGGTTTTCTATGTGGGGGGAATCAGATTGAAGGACTATATCCGGGAAAGGGTTAAAGAGGTAGCAAATTATATTTATGAGACAAAAGCCACTGTCCGCCAGACGGCCAGGGTATATGGGGTGAGTAAGAGCACCATCCATAAGGATGTGACTGAGCGCTTACTGAAGGTAGATCCGGAACTGGCCAAAAGGGTTAAGGAAGTACTGGAATTTAATAAGGCGGAGAGGCATATCAGGGGTGGAGAGGCAACCAGGAAGAAATATAAAAAAATGAAAAAGGATAATTAATTGTGCGAATTATAGGAATTTAACAGTAAATTGCAGGAAAAAAAAATAGGATAGAGAATATATATATTAACAGTCAGGTAATAAGGGGGAAATAGTCAGATGTTTGGTCTATCTAAAAGAATTGGCATAGATCTTGGTACTGCCAATGTAATCGTATTTGAAGAAGGGAAAGGAATCATTCTGCAGGAACCATCAGTCGTAGCCCTGGATACCAATACCAATAAACCAGTAGCTGTAGGAACAGAAGCCAGAAGGATGTTAGGAAGAACCCCGGGAAATATAGTGGCTATAAGACCATTAAAGGAAGGGGTTATTGCTGATTTTGAGGTAACAGAGATTATGCTGAGACATTTTATCAGCCGGGCTATCAGGAGGAGGCATCTCTTCAAGCCCTCAGTAATGGTCTGTGTGCCTGTTGGTATAACCGGTGTGGAAAAAAGGGCAGTTCTGGAATCTGCCATGCAGATAGGAGCCCGCCACGCCTCTTTGATAGAAGAGCCCCTTGCGGCGGCTATTGGTGCCGGCCTGCCCATTGTGGATCCCAGCGGCAGTATGATCATAGATATCGGTGGCGGCACGACAGAGATTGCGGTGATTTCCCTGGGCGGAATAGTTGTCAGCAAGTCACTGAGGATCGGTGGTGACCGCTTTGATAGTGCCTTGATCCGGTATATCAGGGATAAGTATAATCTGATTATTGGTGAAAAAACAGCAGAGGAGATTAAAGTCAATATAGGTGCTGCCTATGTAGAAGAGAATAAAGAGTATGAGGTAAGGGGCAGGAGTGTTATTTCTGGTTTGCCGAAAAATCTGGTTATAACTTCACAGGAGACAGTGGAGGCTTTTTCAGAACCCCTTAATGCTATTCTTGATGCAGTCAGGAGTGTACTGGAACAGACTCCCCCCGAGTTATCTGCAGATATAATGGATAGAGGCGTTATTATGACCGGTGGCGGTTCTTTGTTGACAGGAATGACGACCTTGTTGAGTAAGGAGACTGATATACCTGTATTCCTGGCTGATGATCCCCTTACCTGTGTAGCCAGGGGTACTGGACATGCACTGGAAGAAATGGATAAATTGACTGATTCCCTG
>ERZ773359.6277-NODE-6277-length-10610-cov-8.673804_pt1 | contig 10610 bp, 9 predicted proteins | sample MGYA00374955_ERZ773359 | MGnify/ENA primary metagenome ERZ773359 (study PRJEB29098, sample SAMN04486028) | biogas fermenter metagenome | study: EMG produced TPA metagenomics assembly of the Biogas fermentation microbial communities from Germany - Plant 4 DNA1...
CAGACAATATCAACATTGACGACAATCCCGAAACAGGCTCTCAAAGCAAAAAAGATGAAAATAAAGAAAAATCTGAGGAAGAAGAGCAGAAAAAGTTGCAGGAAGAAGTAAATAAACTTCTTAAGGAGTTGGAAGAAGAAAAGTCGGCTGTAGAAAAGGATGAAGATGTCCGGCAGAAGATTGAGGAACGGGAGAAACAACTGGAAATGAAGCAGGAAAGGGAATTGGCAAAGGTTAAATACTCTGTTCTTCATAAAGATATAAGAATTCAAACAGTAAAAAAGTTTGAGCCGTTAAACAACCAAGAGGTGCTGTATGATATTATGTGCAATTCCCATCGAGGACTGATTCAGCGTTTCTCCAACATGTTGCAGAAATTGATTGAAAACCAAAGGGAAAGTTGGCGGACAAGGCAGTACATCGGCACTCGCCTTGACACCAAGAGGCTTGCCGACAGGAAAAGAAGGGTTTGGATGCGAAAAAAAGACAAAAAGGAAGTCGCAGACCTATCCATTCAACTTTTGATTGACGGGTCGGGTTCCATGAACGGAAAAGTCCGAGAAGTCATCCAAGCCACCATTATTTTGTATGAAGTTGCGAAAAAATTGAATATCCCCATCTGTATTGTGGAGGAGCGGGCCATCTACGGAACGCCTAAAGTCGTTCACAATGTTCTGGTAGATTATCATAATTACAAAGAACCAAAGACAAAATACAACCTGCTGCGGTTGACCGCAGACGGAGGCACAAGGGAAGGAGTCTCGTTAAAGTGGGCAGCCGAATACCAGAATATTCAGCATTACCGAGACAAATTGCTTATTGTCCTTGCAGACGGCAATCCTGAACACACCTATGCGGGGCAATCGTACACAGGACGAGTTTCAGCAAGCGATACCAAGGCGGTCGCAGAAGAAATCGAAAGACAGGGTACGCATATAGTCGCCATCGCACTAGGCGAGTACTGCTATCCGTACCTGAAGCAAATATACAAAAACACGATTCTCTGCGACGACTTGAGCAAACTTCCGGACCAAATGATTCGGGTGATGAAAAGATGCCTGTTTAAAGACTGACCCCAAACACAAAACACCTTTAGGTTTTACCTAAAGGTGTTTTTTTATGTTATACTAAAATTATAAGAGAGAACAGAGAAAGAGGTGAGACAATGAAAACGCTCATTGTGACCGAAAAGCCGAAAGTGGCCTTGAAAATTGCCGCCAACGGCAGAAAATTTCTCGGGAATTTTTATCTAAACGGAAACCTTCTCACCAAAAGTTATGTGGAAAAAAATGAGGAATTGCTGGCGAGAGCCGTGAAAAAGGCAGGTCGCCTCGAAAATAAAAACTATATCATTTCCTTTGCCGAAGGACACTTGGTATCCTTATTTGACGCAAAGGATTACAACCCCAGTTACCGCAACTGGCGGAACATTCCTTTTCCCTTTATACCCGACCCCTTTCGAACAAAGGTGTCCGACGGAAAAGAGTATTTGTACAACAATCTGGAAAAACTGATGAACTCCAGCGAGATAAAAGAAATCGTCAATGCTTGCGATGGCGACCGAGAAGGAAGCAATATCTTTCATTTGATTTACAGCCACGCCAAATGCAATAAACCTGTCAAACGCTTGTGGGTGGAATCCCACACGGAGGAAAAACTGCTAAAAGCCTTGCAAAACATGGAGGATGAGAGACTGCCCAAACATGACAATCTACGCAAGGCGGGCATATGCAGGACGAAATCGGACTGGCTGATGGGGGCGCTTCTCACCGCCAAGGCGACCATCGAACTGGGGACAGGAAAAGATATCATCTCTGTCGGCAGGGTGCAGACGGCCGTTCTGGCCGAGATTGTCCGCATTGAAGATTTGATACAAAATTTCAAATCGAAAAAATTCTACCATATTGTAGGTCGGTTCCGCACCAAAGACGGGAAAATTTATGAAGGAGTCTGTGACAGCGAGGATTATGACGACTTGAAAAAGGCAAAAAGTGTCATCAGTCGCCTGAAGAGGGAAGGAAGAATCAAAACATACGAAATAAAAAAAGAAAACCGCTACAGTCCTCCCCTTCACGACCAGACTTCTCTGGCCATTGAAATGTCCAAACGGGCAAACATCAGTCCTGACGGAACCTTGACCGCTTCGCAAAATTTGTATGAAAAAGGCTATGCGACCTATCCCCGCACCGCTTCCCGCTACATTACCCAGTCGGATGCGGACGATTTTGGAAAAATGCTGCAAGCCGTCAGCCGAATCAATCCATTGGCTTCCAAACACAAGTTCAACAAATACAACAAACGCATCGTAGACGATTCCAAGGTGGAAAGCCATACCGCCATCATTCCGACCGCCGAACTGCCAGACCTTTCTAAACTGAGCCGTGAAGAAAAGGAAGTATACGAGGAACTGGTACGCCGGGCTATTGCCGTCAATTTCCCTCCAGCCGTTGACGAAAAACACACGATTGTGACGGAAGTTTCAGGTCTTGAGTTCAAATCGACGGGCGGTGTGGAATTGGAAAAGGGATGGCGTGAAGTGTATGACATCCAGACCAAGAACAACCCGCTCCCTGCGGTTCAAGAAAACGACATTGTCGAAGTCCTTGCATTGGAACCAAAAGAAGTCGTCACGAAACCACCGAAACGCTATACGGAGGCAACCATTCTCCAGTTCATGGAATCCTGCGGAAAGAAAATTGAAAATGAAGAAATGCGGGAACTCATGAAAAACAAAGGCATCGGTACTCCCGCCACCCGTGCAGAAATTTTAAACAAACTCAAAAAGACTAAATACATCCAGTTGAAAGGAAAATCTATTTATCCGACTGAAAAAGGAATTGAGGTCATCAAAAAACTTCCTGTGGAAGAACTGAAAAATGCGGAGTTTACAGGAGAGATGGAGTATCAGTTGTATAAGGTGGAAAAAGGCGAGTTAAGTGAGCGGGAATATATGGACATGATAATCAAATTGTATAAGCAGTCTTGTAAGAAACTGGAAGATAAAACCATTGGTAAAATTGCCTCCGCACAAGAGTCTTTGGGCAAGTGCCCGCTCTGCGGTTCTGAGGTTGTGAAAAGGAAAGGAAAATTCGGGGAATTTTACGGTTGCCAAGGCTATCGGAACGGCTGCCGGTTTACCATCAGCAAAATCTGCGGAAAACTCTTGACCGAAAAACAGGTGGAAACATTGTTGGAAAAGGGAAAAACGGGACGCATCCGAGGATTTAGAAAAAAAGACGGGAAGGCACTGCCATCCGCAAGGGTCGTTTTGAATGCGGATGGAACGACTTCGTTGGATTTTAGTTAAAATAAAAAGACGATAGAAAATTTTCTATCGTCTTTTTTTTGTTTATATTTATCTAAAGTAATCGATATCAGCCACAATGCGTCCTTCTTGTAAGTATTCTTGGATTTGCCCGTCTGTTTTCTGGATATACAGCGTGTTGCGGATGGATTCCTTAACCTGTTCATAAGGCAGGTAAACCACTTCGCCATCCACGATGATGATGTACTGGTAAATATCGTTCTCTGGTGATTCAATTTGATGCACCCCTTTTTCGGGGAGATGAATCCCGTAAGCCCTCAACTCTTCAAGCGTTGCCGTCTGTAGGGTCAAGCGGGTGGTATCCAATTTGTAATTGTCAGGTATGGGCATGTCGGACTGGACGGCGTAAAATTGAAATTCGCTGTCTGCCACAGCATAATAATCATCTTTCATTTTTTCGTAAAAATCTCTCATTTCTTCTTCTGTAATATTTTTTGCTTCTTTTTTCAAGAATTCTTCCAGTTTTGTCCGCAAGGCGACCCGTTCCGCCATTTTTCCGTAATGTTCCGCAAAAGGTTCAATTTCTTTTTCGTCCACTTTCAGCCCCAGTTCTTTCGCTTTCTCGGACAGAATGATGGTGTCCACCAGATACATGCTGACCATGTTGTCAATGTCTCCATCGCCTTGGCTGCCTTTCGACAAGTAGGCTTTTACCTGGTCATAAGTCTGGTTGTCAACCTTTATATCGTTGACCCGAAGGGCGGTGTTAACCGGGGAGATGTAGGTCAACGAGAAATACAAATATACGGCGGCAAGGGTAACAAAACTCAAGACCAGACTGAATATTGAGGTTGTGGACAACCGTCTCGTTCTCAATCTTGCACTTTGAACATCGAAAAGGCGATGTTGGTTTATGTCAGCGGATGGTTGTTCTTTTTGTTCCTGTTGCTTTTCTTCCTTGGAAAAGTTTTTTTCGTCCATGGCTATTCCCCCTCCTAAAAATTTTTAATATTTTACGAGTATTTTCTTTTTTTTTCAAAAAAACAGGAGATTTTTTGCTTTATAAACTTGAAAATAGAAACAAACATCTTTTAAATTTGGCAGGCTTCTAGCAAGATTTTGTTTAAAGGAGTTGATTGTAATGAGTGATGTCATTTGCAAATGCCCGAAATGCGGAGGCGACATCCGCCGTGTCCGCTATGTCAAGGATGGGGAGGAAAGGGAATTTATCGGTTGCAGCAACTACAGAGAAAAGAACTGCGATTTCAGAGGTCCTTTCCCGACCTTCATGGGGACAAAACTGTCTGATGCCGTTATCAAAGAATTGATAGAAAACGGTGAAACCAGCCGTCCTGTCAGCATCAAAGTTCACTTGAAGTATGAGGATGGAAAGACAAGAATAGATTTCAGGCGTTAATTTAAAAGCAAATAAAAAAAATCGGCCTATAATTAGACATAGGCCTTTTTTTTATTATAATACTAACAATCAACGGAAAAGAAAACTTCATTTTATTTAAAAAAAGTTCTGTCTTTCAATACAAAAAGAATGGATTGGAATAAAGTTTTGCTTTTTATTTCAATCTTTCTTCCCTGCCTTCTCCAACTGCAAAAATGTGCTTACATATCAAACATGAAGGGGGGATAGATGCATGACACAACAGAACGCTCTGGCTTCAGAGAATTTCAATTACACGATTCACACTTATCAGAAAGTGTTGAACGGGGAAATCAAAACATTCAGTCCTTATTTCTTCGATTTGCGCTACCGCAAGAAACGGATTGTCGAACTTGTCCGGTATTTGGTGGAGGAAATCCTGAAAATTACGCCGGAAGAAGCGCTGACAAAGGTAAATAAAAAAGTGCTGAAAAAATACAAACTGGATTGTCTTTTAAAGTATGTGGAAAAACCGATTGAATTGGACAAGGACGACTGTTCCCATTTAATCATCTATGCCTATAAGGGACAGGTCCCCGAACCGACGGCGGAAGAATTGACTATCCGCTTGTATAAGCGAGTGCTGTCGGGCGAATTGAAGAATTTTCCCAAAAACTATTTTTTGGATGGACTGAAAGGAGAGGAAAAAGTCAAATATTGCGTCAAATATTTGTGTTTTGATGTATTGAAATTGAAAAAGGAGGAAATTCCGAAGAAGTTAACGGTGGATGTACTGAAAAAATATAAATTGAAAATTGTGCTGAATGTGTTGTACTTATCCATGTATGATTTAATCACCTCCGTTTTTCCGGGGGAATTCACAGCGGAAGATTTTCAATAAAAAAAATGCAATAATTAATTGATTTTTCTTTGCGGATGGTTATAATACATCAAACTAAAAATTTAGTTGTTATTCGTTAATATTCAGAAACAACACATTTGAAAAAATGCTAAAAGAAAGGGATGATGTTGAATGAACAAAGTGATTCTTTCAGGTTCAGTCGCAACCGCACCACGCAAAGTAGCAGAAGGGATTGTAATCTTTAACATGGTTGCTCTCGACGATTACAATCCAAGAACAAGGAGACACGACACCGACCTTGTTCCCATCAAGGTCATGGGCCGCAGAGCCGATTATGTGTTGGAAAATGCTGATGTCGGTCAGCAAATCGAAGTTTGTGCTGCTATGAAAAGCAGAAAGACAGAGGACGGCAAGTTTTTCTGCGATGTAGTGGCTACCGATGTCCGTTTAGGCCGCAAATCCATGAAGAACAGAGACGATGAAGACGAGGCCGATTTACCAACCGCTCCCGAAGTAACCGACTAAAATTTTGTTGTTCATAAAAAAGGCAATGGATGTTTCAAGAGCATCTGTTGTCTTTTTTCATTTAAAAATAATCGGTTTAAAACTTGCATAAAGCATTTTAATAGAATAAAATACCCGAAAAAATTTGAGGCAAAGAGGTGATAGTATGGCTAAAGTGTTCACGCTATGGTCTGTGGATGGGGGCGTGGGAAAAACTACCATGGCCGTCAACTTGGCAGCAAAAACGGCTATGATGTATCCAAACAAAAGAGTTGCTTTATTGGATTTCAATCTGTTCAATCCAGATATAGATTTGCATCTTGGTCTTGGGAACAAAGACTTGAAACACATGCTTGATTTCTTTTTGCGAAACGAAATCAACTTCGAAAATATCGACAAATACATGTTCCGTCACGAAAGACACAAGAACCTGCAAATATTGACAGGTTTGTATGACATCAATTTCTTTGACAAGTTCCAGGTGGAACACTTTACCTTGATGCTGGAATACTTGCGAAAGATGGGACTGGATTATATTTTCATCGATGTCAACAGTTCATTGAACATCGATGCCACCTTCGTATCCGTCTGCCTCTGCGACAAACTGCTGATTGTTGGGGAGCCGCAGTACGCATGCATCCGCAACATCAACCGCTACCTCGATGAGGCATTGAAGAAACTGGGGATTACGGAGGAAAAAGTGGAAATCATCATCAATCAGTATGACAGCCAACTGATGGACAAAGACGAAATCAAACATGTTTTTGGCAGGGAGGATGTCTGTTTCATCGATTACAGTCCGCTCATCAGACAGTCCATCAACCGCAGCGAACCTTTTGTCTACTTAAAAACAAAAAACATGAAAAAGAATATCGAAGCCTTGGAGGCATTTGTCCAGAAGATTATTACGGAATAAAAGAGGGGGTGCAGATATGGGTACTGTAAATTTCCTTGAGCAGGCTTATAAGATGAATCTGCTTCAAAATAAAATGGCCAAAAGGCTTTCTGTAGACCAGTTGAATGAATTGATTGATTCAACTACCAATGAAGTCGTCTCCAAACATTCCGATATCATCAAGCAAATTAAAGATAAAAAAGTAAAGAAAAATGTGTTGGAGTCAAAAATTATTGAAATCATTGACGAAAAAAACATTCTGATAGAGGGCATCACCCGTGAAGAACTGATGAAACGGGTCATGGACGAGGTTTTCGGCTATTCCATTCTGCAAAAATATATTGAAGACCCTGAAGTCAATGACATCATGGTGAATGACTACGATGTTATTTATATCCGCAAGAACCTGACAGACGTCCGTGTGGACGAAAAGTTTCGCAGCAGAGAGCATTACATGCAGTTTCTCTACAAAGTATGTGCATTTATCGGAGAAAAACTGAACGAGTCGTCTCCTCAAGTGGACGGTACGGACAGCAATTACGGACTCCGCATCAACATCACCATTTCGCCTATCAACACGTATACGCCGTCACTGGTTATCCGTAAACGACACAAACATTTTCCGATGGAATACCTGCTTGAGCAAGGCAACATGTCCAAGGCGATGTATGACACCTTCCATATCATTGCCAAGGCAGGGTGCCGTATCATGTTCGCCGGACAGTTGGAGTCTGGAAAGACGACGCTGTTGAACAGTTATCTGAACCTGATAGACCGAAGAACGGTTATCATGGAGGACACACCTGAATTGATGACGACCAATCCTAACACCGTCTACCAGCGGACAGTCAAAGCCGATTCGGAAGATGCCGTAGAGGTAACTTTGGCAGACTTGGTTAAAAACTTCCGTCGTACTAACGGCTTGATGCCGGTTGTCGGCGAGGTCAGAGGACCGGAAGCGGTTGAATTGCTGGATTTGTTCAATACTGGATTTGTGTTCGGTGCATCTTCCATCCACGCAAATTCCGCCCAGGATGCGGTCAACCAGTTGATTTTCCAAATCAAGGCTTCCGGAAAACTGGGTGTTGACCGAAAAGAACTGGAAGAGTACATTGGACGCACCATCGACATGATAGTGTACATGGAAAAAAGAAAAGTGGTTGAGATGGTGGAAATATACTACGACTACGAGAAAGAAAAACTGGTGTACCATCCCCTGCATAAATTCGTGATAGAAAATGAGACTCAGAACGACATCGAAGGTTATTTCGAAGACTACATCAACCCATTCTCCGACAAAATGAAAGACCGAATCAGACGGGCAGGATTAAAAGACAAAGTACCTGAAATCATGATGAGGTAAAGGGGGGAGGTTTTATGGATATTATTCAAAATTATTTCGACAATTTGCTTCAGCAATTGCCTTTTGAAGACCCTGTGTTCATCAAAATCCTGCTTGGCGTTGCTGGTGTTTCCATCTTTGCGCTGGTCGTGGGGATTGTATTTTTGGTATTTAATCTGAAAGACCAAAAAAATATCATCGGTCAACTAAAGAAGTTTAACGAGGATTTAGTATCTGAAGCCATCAAGAGCATCACCAGCCAGAAAACAACGAAATCGTTTTACGAACATATTGACCTCTTGCTTTCAAGGTCGCAAATCAAGTACAACTTCTATTTTAATTTCTGGAGTTTTATTATTATCACCATCCTGTTTTTCTTCTTCGGATTGTACAGTTTCATGGAAGTAACCAACGATTTCTTGAGTTCGCTTCTGGCTGGCATCGGAGTCGGATTCGTTCCCTATGTTTTTCTTGAAGTAATGGCTGCCATCAAAGGCCGTCAAATCAAAAACCAGATACTGACCCTCATCCCTATCCTCATCAACAACGCCAAGTTGACGTCCGGAGACGTGTTTCAGACGATTAAAAAGTCGGTTCCCAAGACAAAAGAACCGATGCGAATATATTTGGACGAGTTCGTCGAGGAATACGAATCCGGCTTGAATATAGAAAAGTGTTTTGAAAACTTGAAAAACAAGGTCATGGACTACCGCTTCACCCGCCTCGTGGACGCTATGGAAATCCACCTTTACAAAGGTGGGAATGTGGCGGTGACCTTAAACAGCATTCAGAAAGAATATTTGGCAAGGGAAATTGAAGAAGACCGCAGAAAAAAGGAAACATTCGCCAATGTGCTTGGCGTTTATATCATCGTCTTGACGAACTTCTTTATCGTGTACGGTGTGGGAAAGGTTATGCCGGAAGTTTTAACTGAATTGCAAGGCAGAAATTACCGGAACAATATCATATTTGCCATCATTTCCACACTAATCAGTTTGTTCGTGGCATTTAAAGCAACAAAGGTTGGAAGCCACAGGAAGTAGGGGGTGAATTGGAATGGGCAAAACCATTACTTTTTTCCACAATTACGACAAGACCGTTGATTTTCTGTCGTTGACCATAGAATACCGGACATTCCTCATCTTTCTCTTGATGGGGGTAGTCGCCATCGGTCTCTTCTTCCTCTCTTATGTGTTTGTCAGTCGCTTAATGATGGAAAAACGGCTGCGGGAGAAGAACATCAAAATAAGAGGAAAAAGAAAAAGAGAATATACATTGTGGAAAAAATTTCTTAAACATTTTGACAAAGAAGAACTGGAACTCCGCTTCATCCACTCAGGCGGAATTCTGGGTATAAAAACCGTCGAAGTTTATGTTATCTACCGGATTGTTTTTGTTACCGTCGGGCTGATTCTGGGCATTGAACTGTACCAGCCACACGACCTCATCCTTTCCATCATTATTCTTCTTGGATGCGGGGTACTTGGCTGGCTGGTGGTGGACTTCATCCTGTACCAAGGAAAAAAAGACCGCATCAAATCGATTAAATCCCAGATGCCCATGTTTCTGATGTCGTTTGACAACTATATCAAGGCAGGTCTTTTGTTTGAAGACGTGCTGGATATTATGCCTAAATTGATTCACGGCAGTTTTCGTGACGAAATCGTCCGTTTCAATATGTCTTATTCGCTCAGCAAAGACTTCGAGGGAACTTTGAAAGAGTTTATCAGGCGCCTCGGCGTGCCAGAGGCAGACGAAATCGAATTGAAATTGAGGCAGTGCTATTATTCCGGTATTTACGATGATATGCTGGAAAACGAAAAGGAAATGATAGAGCGAAAGGTCATCAACGACATGAAGAAAGAGACGCAGATGTACGACTTGTATCTGGCTCTCGCAATGGGGCTGATGGTCTTTAACTTGTTTATTCTCGTCGTTATTCCCATCTTCAATGTGGCATCAGAAGGTTATCGTGCCATTTTGGGATAAAGGCGGAATAAAAAAGTCTTGTAAATACTTGAAAGTCAAAAAGAAATCGATAAAATAATTGCATCGTTTAAAAGGAAATCTGCGGGAGGAAGGTGTTTTCTCCCTTCCCGCAGATGCCTTTGAATTATATATAAACACTTTGCGGAATATCCTTTATCAGGCATCAGTTTACATAATTTATGCCTTAGGGCATAAATTGTGAAGAAAATTGAACATGATAAAGGAGATGATGTGAGATGAAGAGAGTCGCAAAGAAGTTTTTCAACCAAAAAGGGGATGCACTGTCCACCATTATCATCGCATTGATTTTCATCATTATCACTCTCATTATGGTGCCTGCTTTCCGTGGTATGCAAGTTGACAATACCAACGCTTCAA
>ERZ773359.6281-NODE-6281-length-10602-cov-9.892671_pt1 | contig 10602 bp, 10 predicted proteins | sample MGYA00374955_ERZ773359 | MGnify/ENA primary metagenome ERZ773359 (study PRJEB29098, sample SAMN04486028) | biogas fermenter metagenome | study: EMG produced TPA metagenomics assembly of the Biogas fermentation microbial communities from Germany - Plant 4 DNA1...
TCAGTGACTTGCAAACCATCAAAATCAGGTTTCGGGGTTTTCGGAGCAGACTCATAGAGTAAAAATAACAACAAATAAAAGCCCTTTTTAGGGATTTAGAATTTATGAAAACAAAAGCGGTTCGTTTGTATGGTAAGAATGATCTTCGGTTGGAAGAATTTGAATTGCCGCCTATAAAAGATGATGAGATTCTGGCTAAAGTTATTTGTGATTCGTTGTGTATGTCGTCCTATAAAGCGGCCATTCAAGGAGCAGATCACAAGCGGGTGCCCGATAACGTTGCCGCGAATCCGGTAATCATTGGTCATGAATTTGCCGGTGAGTTGATTGAAATTGGTTCGAAGTGGGCAGATCGATTTAAAGTTGGCGATAAATTTTCCATTCAGCCTGCGCTGAATTATGAAGATGGCCCCGTGGGAATATTGAGTGCACCGGGATATAGTTATTCCTATATTGGCGGTGACGCCACTTATGTGATTATTCCCAATGAGGTGATGGAGCGAAATTGTTTGCTGCCTTATCGCGGTGAAGGATTTTATCCGGCATCGTTGGCCGAACCTCTTTCGTGTGTCATTGGCGCCATGCATGCCAATTATCATTTGACACCGGGTAGTTATGTGCATAAAATGGAGATTGTGGATGGTGGAAAAATGGCCATTCTGGCCGGTGTGGGACCAATGGGATTGGCCGCTATCAATTTTGTGCTACATAGGGAAGATCGTCGCCCATCGTTGTTGGTGGTTACCGATATCGATCAGGCGCGTCTCGACAGGGCTGCCTCGCTTTATACCGTAGAATTTGCCGCTTCACGAGGTATTGAGCTTCACTATATCAATACGTCGGTTATGCAAGATCCGGTAGAAGAATTAAGAGCATTGACCAATGGAGAAGGATATAATGATGTATTTGTTTTTGCTCCGGTGAGGTCGGTTGTTGAGCAAGCCGACGCCATTCTCGGATTCGACGGGTGTCTCAATTTTTTTGCAGGACCAAGCGATCCGAATTTTAGTGCTATGTTGAATTTTTACAATGTTCACTATGCCTATACGCATGTTGTCGGTACTAGTGGCGGGAACAACGAAGATATGCTGGAAGCCTTGGATATGATGAATAAGGGGCTGGATCCTGCGGGTTTGATTACTCATATTGGGGGGCTGAATGCCGTACCTGAAGCAACTCTTCATTTGCCGGAAATTCCCGGAGGGAAGAAATTGATTTATACCCACCTCAACATGCCTTTGACGGCAATCTCGGATTTTGCGGAATTGGGTAAAACCAATGAGGTTTTCAAAGAATTGGCGTCCATTTGTGATAAGTATAAGGGCTTATGGAATGTGGAAGCTGAAGCGTTTTTGTTGGAAAATGCGAATAAACTGAGTTAAATTCGATTATTTGTTAGAGAATATGAAACAATTAGATGTTAAACTGATGCATCCGGTGGAACAGATCAATGTGATCATCGGAAGAATTTACCGGAGTGGCATGACTACAACTTCCGGTGGAAATGTTTCTATTAGGGACGACAACGGCGATATTTGGATCACTCCCTCCGGGGTAGACAAAGGTTCGTTGACTCCCAAAGATATCATGTGTGTGAAAAAAGACGGCACGGTTATTGGTCCACACAAACCTTCCTCTGAGTTGCCATTTCATAAGGCAATCTATGAAACCCGTCCGGAGTTAACTGCAATTATTCATGCTCATCCTCCTGCACTTGTGGCGTTCAGCATTGCGCACAAAGTGCCCGATACAAAAATTATTCCTCAAGCCCATAACATATGTGGCGATATCGGTTTCGCACCCTATGGAACACCCGGCAGTGAAGAGCTGGGAAAGAAAATTGCCAACGAATTCAAAAACCCCCGGTATAAAGCAGTGATTATGGAAAATCATGGGGTTGTTTTGGGAGGTATTGACATGATGGATGCTTATCAACGTTTTGAGACGCTCGAATTTTGTTGTCGCACCATAGTAAATGCCAAGCGATTAGGTGAGGTGAATTATTTGTCTGACGAACAAATAGCAAAATATGTCAATCATATTCCTACCAATATCCCTTATTTTATGGATATCGATTACCCCTCGGACGAGCGGGCTTTGCGTTCGGAGATGGTGAAAATTATCCGTAGAGCATGCGATCAGGGTCTCATGATTTCAACGTACGGAACGGTATCGGTGCGTTGGCGTGGCGATGATTTTTTGATTACGCCGAGGAATGTGGCACGTTGGGATATTGTTCCGGAAGATATCGTACAGATAAAGAAAGGAATGGCCGAGGCAGGGAAAACACCAAGTCGGGCTGTAGCCTTGCATCAACGCATATATCAATTGAATCCGCATATCAATTCAATTATTTGCACACAACCGGTTAATCTGATGGCACATGCCATAACCGGTACGAAATTCGACGTGCGTACCATTCCTGAAAGCTGGATTTTTCTTCAAGATGTTCCGTCCATTCCTTTCGGTTTAATTTATAACGATATCGATGGTGTGGCGGAAATGTTCAACCACAACAAAGTTATTTTGGTGGAAAACGATAGCGTATTTGTTACGGGTGACAAATTGCTGAACACTTTCGATTATTTGGAAGTGGCTGAATTTTCGGCAAATTCGCTCGTGATGGCTTCAGCTCTCGGTCCTCTTTGTCCTATTAGTGACGAGGAAATAGAAGATTTGAAAGTAGCATTTAATGTAAAATGAGAGGAAAATAAAAAAGTCAGGTGCCCTTTTATGCAGGTTGTTTTCTCTCCATACACAATACCTGAATTTAACTTAGCAGCCGAAGAATATTTTTTCTCGGCCAATGGTGAGGAATATCTTTTTCTTTATGTAAATAAGCCAAGCGTGATCATCGGGTCGAATCAGGCTGTGGCAAATGAGGCAGATATGGATTTCTGTAGTGCTAACGGTATCCCCATCGTACGAAGGTTATCGGGTGGGGGTGCCGTTTATCATGATGAGGGAAATTTGAATTACTGTTTCATTTTTAATAGGGAAAAAGGCATTTCTCCGTTAAGTCCCCATTTTTTGCAGCCGGTGGTTTTTGCTCTGAATTTTATGGGAATTCCTGTGAAAATCGGGAAGCGAAAAGACCTTTGGCTTGCCGATGGTCATAAGATATCGGGAACGGCTTCACATGTATCGAGGGGCAGAGAGTTGCATCATGGCACGCTACTTTATGATGTCGATTTAGAACGATTACAAAAATCATTAACGCCACCTTCCGAAATTACTTGCAAAAAAGCAACGCCTTCTGTCCCTTCACCGGTGAAAAATATTCGTAGTTTTTGTGAAGAGGCTTCAGGAAAAACCTTATCTACAGTCGATTTTTTTCTTTCTTTTACAAAAGCCATACTTGGTTATTGTAATGTGGAGAGGTTTTCACCTTTATTGTTTGAGGATAAAACGCATATCGATAGGCTTCGCAAGAGTAAATATGCGCTGCGAGAGTGGAATTTCAAGATGTGAACCCTCACTACGGATGGAGACATCGATGATGGTGTTCGTCGGCATAAAAAAATAAACGCTTAAAAATCAAATTTTAAGCGTTTTGCTGCAAGTGGTGCCACCGGGAATCGAACCAGGGACACAAGGATTTTCAGTCCTTTGCTCTACCGACTGAGCTATGGCACCTTCTTTAATTTAGCGAGTGCAAAGATAGGAGATTTTTTTACAATTTCAAAACTTGTCTCGCAAAAAAACAAGAAAAAAATTGTACTCCCTTTTACGCAAGTGGATCCCATCCTTGTGCTCTCAACTGCATCTCTTGTCCATCGCGTGTGATGAGGTTGCATCCGTTTTCTTCAGGTGTGATATGACCGATAAGATGGATGCCCGGTAAGGCGGAAATTTGCTCATGCAAACTTAAAGGGACGGTAAACAACAGTTCGTAATCCTCGCCGCCATTCATGGCTACGGTAGTGACATTTATATTGAATGTTTCGGCCATCGAGGCAGTTTGATAATCAATAGGAATTCGTTCTTCGTAGATGACGCAACCCACTTTGCTTTGTTTGCAAATGTGCAACATATCGGAAGCCAAACCATCTGAAATGTCGATCATGGCAGTGGGTGTGATACGGTTCTCTGCCAATAATTTCACGATGTCTTTTCGTGCTTCGGGTTTGAGTTGGCGTTCAAGCAGATATTCTTTTCCCGCAAAATCGGGTTGAAAATCGGGTTGCCCATCAAAAACGAGTTTTTCGCGTTCCAAGAGTTGCAACCCCATGTAAGCAGCTCCGAGATCTCCGGAAACAAAAATCAAGTCGGTATTTTTTGCGCCATTGCGGTAAACAATTTGATTCTCGTCGGCATAACCGATACAGGCAACGTTGATGGTTAAACCGGTAAGTGACGATGAGGTGTCGCCACCCACAAGGTCAACGTCGTACATTTTGCAGGCAAGTTTTATTCCTTCATACAATGCATCTATGTCTTCTACGCAAAAACGGTTTGAAATACCCAGAGAAACCACGATTTGTTGTGGCGTTCCGTTCATAGCATAGATGTCCGAAAAATTGACGATCGCCGCTTTGTATCCCAAATGTTTCAGCGGTACATAGGTAAGATCGAAATGAATGCCTTCCAGCAAAATATCGGTTGCCACCAAGGTCTTTTTATCGGTATTGTCGATTACGGCTGCATCGTCGCCAACGCCTTTTACCGAAGTTTTTTGAGTGAGTTGTATATCGTTGGTGAGATGTTCGATCAAGCCGAACTCCCCCAATGTCGCTATTTCTGTTCGCTGCATAAATTAAAAATGCTTTTTGTTAAATTTTTTGGATGATTTCGCGCATGATGGCGGCTATTTTCGGTTGAGCAAGTTTTGCTGCTTCTTGCACATCTTCATGCGATACTTCTACTATTTTACCGATGACCCCCAAGTCGGTAATGATGGAAAAGGCCAGTACTTTCATCTTTGCATGATTGGCCACAATCACTTCGGGAACGGTAGACATGCCAACGGCATCGCCCCCGATGATGCGGAAAAAATAATATTCGGCAGGAGTTTCAAAAGTGGGACCTTGTACGCCCACGTATACGCCGTGTTGAAGTTTAATATTTTTTTCTTTGGCAACCTCCATTGCCATTAGGCGTAATTTTTTGTCGTAGGCCTCACTCATATCCGGGAAACGTGGGCCCAACTCGTCGTAATTTTTTCCGCGGAGCGGATGCTCGGGGAACAGGTTGATATGATCTTCGATGAGCATGATGTCGCCGATATCGAAAGTCGGATTCATGCCTCCTGCTGCGTTGGATACGAAAAGATATTGTATTCCTAGAGCTTGAAAAATGCGGATAGGGAAAGTGACCTGCTGCATGGAGTACCCTTCGTAGTAATGAAAACGTCCTTGCATAGCCAGTATTTTCTTTCCTCCTAATGTGCCGACAATCAGGTTTCCGCTGTGTCCTTCGACCGTGGAAACGGGGAAATTGGGGATTTCCGTATAGGGAATTATTTGTTTGTTGTCGATTTCATGAACCAATTCTCCGAGGCCGGTGCCAAGTATGATGGCGGTATTGGGGATTTCTTCAATTTTACTTTTTAGATAATTGCTTGTTTGCCTGATATTTTCTAACATGATTGTGAATTTTTTTATTGAAAGACTCTTTTTCCGATTTTTTGATAAATTTTACCTCAACAGGGATATAGTAGAGAATGGATTTGATGTTATCATCCAATGTTTCTAATGTTTTGAAACGCATGGTATCTTTCTCTGTTGTGACGATTATTTTATCTTCTTTGTCGATACTGTTTAGACGTTTTTTTATTGTTTCGATATCTTTTTTATTGAACTGATGGTGATCGCCGAAGAGAAGCGGATAAAGATTATAGGTCTTTTTTTCCAGCTTATCGATCAATGGCTGTGGTGATGCGATACCGGTAACCAAGATAACGTGTTTTTTGCGCAGATCGTCGAGCATGATTTCTTCCGATTGAAATTCAGGGAACACCGGTTTGAGGTCGCCGTAATCGAATGAGGTGAAATATAAGGATTGATAAGGGAATAAATCCAAGCCATTGGTGTAAATGCGGAAGTCGAGAGGGCGCATCTTAGGATTGCATTTGGTTACCAATACGATGGATGCTCTTGCCTTTTCCGAAAATGGTTCACGCAAGTTTCCTGCCGGCAACAGTTTGTCTTCAAAAATCGGGCGGTTGCTGTCAACCAGCAAAATGGAAAGCGAAGGAATTACCGAACGATGCTGATAACCGTCATCCATCAGAATAACATCCGGTTTTTTGTCTTCCGGCATTTCCATTATTTTTTCGATGGCTTTGTTCCGGTTTTTATCTACCACAACCAATGTTTCGGGAAACTTTTGTTTGATCTGCAACGGCTCATCCCCCACTTCTTCGACGCCGGAATCGGGCTCAACTTCTACAAATCCTCGGCTTTTTCGTTTATATCCTCTGCTTAAAACACACACCTTATATTTTGTGGAAAGTAATTTAACCAAGTATTCGATATGAGGCGTTTTTCCCGTACCCCCTACGGTGAGATTTCCTACGCAAATAACAGGGATGTCGTATTTTTTTTGTTTTAAAATATGAGCATCGTATAGTTTATTTCGCAGATTCACTCCGATTCCATACAGCCACGACAGTGGCAGTAACGAACGGCGTATGTATAATGGGGGATGATTCATATGATTACTGAATATTCAAAACATAAGGTAGGCGAGCCTGAATAAAATCTTCTTCCTTCAGATTTTTTATCGTCATGAAAATGTCATAACTATCACCCAAATATTCTTTGAGCGTTTTTAAGGCCAAGTCGTTTTTGTTCCTGTAAAAAAGTTCTTCGAATAAAGAACGTTTTCTTGGGTATTCATACACCACGTAATCGTCGTCCAAATTGGCAAGATCGGCTGCTATTTTTATGGCTTTTTCTATTCCACCCAATTCATCTACCAAGCCGATTGTTTTTGCCTGATTTCCTGTCCAGATGCGTCCTTCGGCATATTTTGCCAGTGTGTCTTTGGGGATATTGCGGCCCTCGGCGCAACGTGACAGGAAGGTATCGTATCCTTTATCGATATAGGATTGAAGCATGGCTTTTTCGTCTTTGTTCATTGGACGAGATAAATTTCCGAAATCGCCGTATTTATGTGTTTTGACGACATCAAAATTGAGTCCAAGTTTATTCATTGTTCCTTGCATATTTGGGAAAAGACCGAAAATGCCGATGGAGCCGGTAATAGTGGTTGGTTGCGCTACGATTTTGGAGGCATTGCATGAAATGTAATATCCTCCCGAGGCTGCCAGATCGCCCATTGAAACAACAACGGGTTTTTCTTTTTTCAAGTCGGTTATGGCTTTCCATATCTGTTCCGATGCATAAGCGCTTCCACCCCCTGAATTTACGCGAAAAACGACTGCTTTAATGTTATCGTCCTTTCGCAGTTTTTCGATTTCGTTGACCATGAATTTATCTTGAATATCCGACGAACCGTTTCCCGATACGATATTTCCCACGGCATATAAAAGGGCAATGTTGTTTTTCGATTTTTTTATTATCGGAGGGGGTACCGATTTCATATCCCGAACCGTGGCCGATGGAATTTTGTCTTCCTTATCGATATTGAGGAGCGTACGTAAATAATTTTTCATTTCGGTCTCATATAGTACGGTATCCACAAGGTTTTTGTTTATCAGGTACGCTGTTTCTTTTAAGAGAGGAAACTGATTGGCAACAGAGTCTACCTCGTCGATCGATAAATGACGGCTATTGGCAAGATCACTTCGCATAAAACTCCATATATCGTTAAGCGAAGAGGTTGTTTGTTGTCGGTTGGCTTCACTCATTTCGGTGAGTGTAAAGGGTTCTACGGCCGATTTGTATGTTCCTACTTTGAACACTTGCACTTCAATTCCGAGTTTTTCCAGAGCGTCTTTATAAAAAACAGGCATGGATGCCAAGCCGTGAATATCAAGCGACCCTTGAGGATTAACAGCGATTTTGTCTGCTACCGATGCCAGGTAATATCCCGATTGTGTATAAGTGTCGGCATATGCGACAATGAATTTTCCGCTTTCCTTGAAGTCGATCAACTCTTGGCGAATTTGTGCCAGTGTGGCAGGCGATGCGGAAAATATGCGGGGGTTAAGGTAAATACCTTTTATTCGATGATCGTTTTTTGCTTTGCGAATAGCTGCAATGATATCGTCGAGCCCCATTGCTGTGGTTTCATCCTTTGGCATAAAAGTGGTGGTGCGGGGCATTCTTTCTTTGATGTTTCCACTCAAACACAAATTAAGCACACTGTTGTTTGCGGGTACAAACTGTTCTTCACCAACCGACTTAACTAATGAGCCTGCGGTGATGAAAAAAAAGAGCATGAAAATAATGGAAATAAATATGCTCGCAATAATAAATCCGAGCGCTGATCCTAGAACGATTTTCGGGAAATCTTTCATATAAATTATTTTTAATATGAATAAATTAGTCGGAACAAAAGTAAAAAAAAAACAAGAATCAAACAATTTAATAATCATATATTTGAATCGATTTTTTCTTGATTTTACATATACTCTTTTTTTGTTCCTTATTTATAGGAAAAGAGCCTTTTCCCCGACAAAAATTGATAATTTTGTAAAAAGTGAGAAATTCGTGCAGCGTTTTTCGATTTATTCCATCTATATATATGAATGCGATAAGTAATGGATGATTCGCAGTTGATAGAAGCGTGTAAGAAAAAGGACCGTGATGCTCAAAGGAAGCTATATGAAATATATGCTCCTAAAATGATGGGCGTTTGTTTGCGTTATTGTAAAAATGACGAAACGGCATGGGACTTGTTGCACGATGGATTTTTTCGGGTTTTTACGCGTATTGACTCCTATTCGGGCAAGGGATCTTTTGAAGGATGGATGAGACGCATTTTTGTGAATCTTGCAATCGAAAATTATCGTTTCGAACGAAAGAGAAATCTTATGGCTATCGATATAGAGCAGATTGAATCGGATTTTTTTATTCTTTCGGACGACGATTCTTACGATACCGGAGATATTACCCAAGAGGAGCTCCTTGATATGATACGGCAGCTCCCGAAAAGTTATCGAACTGTATTTAATTTATTTGTGTTTGAAGATATGTCTCATAAAGAAATAGGCAAGAAGCTTGGCATCAACGAATCCACTTCGCGTTCACAATATTCGCGTGCCAGAGCACTATTGCGAAAAAAAATTAAAGCCATCCTGAAAAATAAACGGTAAAAAATGAACAAGAAAGACGATATAAAAGAACAATTTCGGTTGAAGTTGTACGATTACGAAGCACCTGTTCCGGATAATGGATGGGATCGGCTTGAGGAATCGCTCGACAAAGCAATGCGGAAGCGCACTGTCCAACGGCGATGGATGGCTGCTGCAGCGGTAATTGTTGCTTTGATAGTGGGTGGGCTGATATACCTGAATTTTCCGGTTGATAACGATATTGCGGTAGTAACAGAAAAAATTACGCATACCGAAGAAAATAAACTCTCTTCTCCCATCATCGAAAAAATTGAAATTGAACATTCTCCATTAATGGTTTCGGTTGACAATAATAAATTTAAAGGGGTTGAAGAAACGGGAATACTCGTAGAAAAGGAAATGTCTCATCATGAAACGGAAGAGTTGCCTGTTGTTGATGCGGATAGTGCAAATGAAAAAGACATTTTGAAAGAACAGTCCGAAGAACCGACTGGCGAAGAGTTGGAGCAATTGATAGAAGAGTTTGTCAATCAACGAAACAATAGTCAATCTTATTTAGATTTGAAAGAGAAAGAAAAAAGCGATAATATTGCAATAGCTTTTAATGCAAGAGGAGGGTTAACCTCTTCGCGGCGTACAACAAATTTTCCCATGACACTGAAAAGTGTCAAATCAAACAATTCTGCGTTTGATGATGAACCCGGGAAAAATATGATAATGGAGAATCTAAATAAGATTGCATTTGATATCAATCAAGCGGATATAACCGACAATATTTCAGAGATGGTTCATGAACAACCTTTATCCGCAGGGGTTACAGTAGCCAAACATTTCACGGATCGTCTGTCCGTAGAAACGGGATTTATGTATACCTATTTATACTCGAAAGCAAATAATTCGAGCAACCAATTTAAAAGTCAAGAAACGCAACAATTGCATTATTTGGGTGTTCCATTATATGTGAATTATTCTCTTTTATCCTTTCATAAGTTCAATATGTATGTCTCTATGGGAGGAATGATCGAAAAAGATGTGTATGGTAAATATCAGTATGTGGATAAAACGGTAGATCCGGAAACAAACGGTGGATCGGAAAAGAAAGTATCGGAGTCTGTTCATCAAAAACATCCTCAAATGTCGATCAATGCCGGGATCGGATTATCTTATCCTTTATATAACCGGTTGGGAATATATGGCAAGATAGGTGGAGCCTATTATTTTGATGCCGGCAATAAATATAAAACCTTTTATTCCGACAAAAAAATTGTGTTGGATTTGAATGTAGGACTTAAACTTAATTTTTAACTATTAAATATGAGAAAAAAATGAAAAAGATTGTATTGATTTGCAGCATCCTGACAATGGGCTTTATGTTGAGCTCATGTTTGGACTCGGGAGAC
>ERZ773359.6282-NODE-6282-length-10602-cov-4.478145_pt1 | contig 10602 bp, 7 predicted proteins | sample MGYA00374955_ERZ773359 | MGnify/ENA primary metagenome ERZ773359 (study PRJEB29098, sample SAMN04486028) | biogas fermenter metagenome | study: EMG produced TPA metagenomics assembly of the Biogas fermentation microbial communities from Germany - Plant 4 DNA1...
CGAAGAAACCCATCAAGGAAAACCAGAAACTCCTGGACAGATTTCCAGATGTATCTATGAAAGTTTAGCCCTCCAGTATAATGAAGTCCTTGGTCAGCTCAGAGAAATCACTAAAGAGGATATCAACAGGATTCACATTATAGGTGGAGGCGCACAAAACAAATTTTTAAATCAGCTTTGTGCGGACGCTACAAATTGTGAAGTATATGCAGGACCTGTAGAAGCTACAGCTCTGGGGAACTTAATGATGCAATTTATTGCGATAGGAGAGCTAACTTCTTTAGAAGAAGCCAGAAAAGTCATATTAAATTCGTTTGATGTAGAAAAATATGTTCCCAATAATATTGAAGGCTTTAGAGCAAACTGGGATAGATTTAAGCAACTACCATAATTTTAAGGAGGCGTTATCATGAACAAAGAAAGAATTGAAAACCTTTACAAACTTGCAAAGGAACAATACGCACAAATAGGAATTGATACCGACGAAGTGCTAAAAAAGTTAGATAATATTCCAATTTCTATTCACTGTTGGCAAGGGGATGACGTAAGAGGTTTTGAAAGCCCTGATACAGAACTTTCTGGAGGCATTCAAGCGACAGGAAACTATCCTGGAAGAGCAAGAACCCCGGAAGAATTAAGGGCAGACTTAGAAAAAGCTTTCAGCCTTATCCCAGGAAAGAAAAGAGTAAATCTCCATGCAATCTATTTAGAAACCAATGGAGAAAAAGTAGACAGAGATCAAATTGAGCCGAAACACTTTGAAAACTGGGTAAAATGGGCTAAGAAAAACAACATAGGATTAGATTTTAACCCAACACTGTTTTCCCATCCTAAGGCAGACGATGGTCTCACCCTTAGCCATCCAGATGAAAACATAAGAAAGTTCTGGATTGAACATGTAAAGAGATCTAGAAAAATCAGTGAATACTTTGGTAAAGAACTGGGAACGCCTTCTGTCATGAATATATGGATTCCTGACGGATTTAAAGATATTCCTGCAGATCGCCTGGCTCCAAGACAAAGATTAAAAGACGCACTGGATGAAATCCTGGAAGAAAAAATTGATAAAAAATATCATTTGGATGCAGTAGAAAGCAAGGTTTTTGGAATCGGTTCAGAAAGTTATGTTGTAGGTTCCCATGAATTCTATATGGGATACGCAGTAAAAAACAACGTGCTTCTTTGCCTTGATGCAGGACATTTCCATCCAACGGAAGTCATCTCCAATAAAATTTCAGCAATTTCTCTTTTTGTAGATGAAATCCTTCTTCATGTAAGCCGTCCGGTAAGATGGGACAGCGACCATGTTGTAATATTAGACGATGAACTTTTAGCAATCGGACAAGAAATTATAAGACATAATTTAGTAGACAGAGTGCATATCGGACTTGACTTTTTTGATGCAAGTATCAATCGTGTGGCAGCGTGGACCATTGGAACAAGAAATATGCTTAAATCCTTAATGATTGCATTATTGGAACCAACGGATAAAATGAAGAAAGCAGAAGAAGAATTTGATTTTACAACAAGACTGGCTATGATGGAAGAATTAAAATCCTATCCATGGCAAGCAGTATGGGATTACTACTGTGCTAGTAAAAACATACCAGTAGGTCTTGACTGGTTAGAAGAAGTTAAAAAATACGAAAAAGAAATCCTCCTCAATAGATAAAAAAGTACCTGCCGATGTCGGCAGGTACTTTTTTCTATTAATCTAAAGCTGTACAAAGGGCAACAAGTGTCAGAGATTGTCCATATGCCATTGGTGCAATGATAATATTTTTATAGTGATCAGCGTCATATCCCATTCCTGTTCCGGCAGAAACGTTTAAAACGGTGCCATCTTCAGCTATATTGTCGCATATCGCTGCGATTGCTTTATCTGTATACTTTCTATAGGATGGGTCTAATATACCTAATTGAACACCTTTTAAAATTCCAGTAGCAATAGCAGCGGAGCCAGAAACTTCTTCATAGCTTGTAGGATCTGTTAAGACGGTATGCCATAGACCAGAAGGGGCTTGAAGTTTAACAAGAGCATTGACTTGTGCTTTAAATGTATCTACTAAATAGGTCATCAGACCTTTATCCATGGTTCCTTTAAAAGCTTCAATATAATCAATCACACCAAAAGTAAACCAGGAGTTCCCGCGACACCAGAAGATTCCGCCAAAATTATTATTGAGGTTAAAACTCCATCCATGATAGAAAAGTCCAGTGTGTTTGTCGTATAAATATTTAATATGTACCAGCATCTGATGGATGGATTCACTGATCCAATCCTGACGGTTGTATTTATGACCCATTTTATTCAAGAAAAGAACGGTCATAAAAATTGTATCAATCCAGAGTTCCCCTTCATTTAAGCGAACGCCCAGACGATCTCCTATTGCACTGGTTACATGTTGAAATCCACCTTCTTTAGTGCGGGGAAGATATTCCATAAGCCACTCTGCTCTTTCGATACACATCTTTTCATAAAGAGGATTATTAAATTTATCCATTAAATCCACAAGAGTTAAGTATGGAGCAGTGGTATTAATATTTTTAGAAGGAAGCCCTATTTGAATATTTCTTTTATACCAATTATCCAAGAAGTCATCATAACGATTATCCTGGTAATAATTTTGAAGTTTTAAAAGCCCATACAAACCAACGCCTTGAGGCCAGTCCCATTCTTCAATGCCAAAGTCCCTTGCGATTTTACCGGATTTTGTTTCATCAGCAGAAGCATTTTTATCGCTATCATAATCCGCTCCGCCTAAATTCATTAGCTTATTTACAACAAGATCAATTTTTTTCAGTAAAACATCATTACTTACTTTCATTTTCATTTCCTCCATTTGCTTTTTTTATATATTCTGTAGGGGTCATACCCGTATATTTTTTGAATATTTGGCTAAAGTATTGTGGATTATTGCCGCAGCCAATTTGTTCAGCTATTGTATATATTTTCTCTGTATTGCATTCAAGAAGTAATTTTTTTGCCCGTTCTATTCGAAGATTGGTTAAATACTGGGAAAATTTATAACCAGTTTGTTTAATAAATTGTTTGCTTAAATAGTCTACATTCATAAATAAGTAATTTTCTGCAATCCATTTTAATGACAGATTTGGATCCGATAAATGTTCATTCACATACATGAGTGTTTTTTCTATAAAATCCTTATGTCTATAATGTGTGGCAGGGTTTGAGGCCATATGATTGCTAAATTTATTAAGGAATATTTGTAAAATAGTTTTGCAATGATTAATATCATTAATTTCTATCAGAAAGTCAGTAACATGAATAGGGTTATAAAAAATAAAATTATGATTAACAAGTTTCATTAAAAAAGTGGTAATGACAGCTTTTAATAAATCGACATCTTCTATTTGAGACAATATTTCACTGAGTTCTTCTATTATTTTTTCTTTATCAAAATTGCCTTGGGAAGAAAACTTATTTAAAATATCGTCTATATATATAAACAATGAGCTATGATTATAGGCAGTGATAATGTGATGATTATTAATTAAGTAAACGTATTCATACCGATTTATTTTTTTAAAAAGTACTTCCAATAGATTTTGGAGGTTAGGAAAATGCTTTCGTTCATATTCGATGGAGACTGTTTGATGATTAAAGTGAAGATTCTTTAAAAAGTTATCCAGAGGATCATAGAAGTCATTTAATCCTTTAAAAAATAGAATTAAAGTATTTCTGGTATATATGAAAAAAGGAATTACTGAAGGATAAGAAACCGATAGAAAGCTTCTGATTTTATTTACGCACTCTTCCAGGTTATTCTCTTCCAAATAATACACATAGCATAAATCATAATCAATATTCAAAAAGTCTATATAATGTTCATATTGGCTTAAAATATTTCTCAAATTATCTTTAGGCGTTAAACCTTCCATAATAATATTGCGCATAATATTTTCTTGCAGGTTAGCGATAAGTTTTTGATGTTTGTTTTGCATTTCCTGTAATGCACGGGTACGATAGCAGTCTTGCGCTACTTGTTTCATGACGTCTATGATTTGATTTTCATTGCAAGGCTTTAAAAGATAATGTTTAACGCCGTATTTCATGGCTGTTTTTGCATAGTCGAATTCTCCGTAACCGGATAATATTACAAATTTAATATCTTCATCCGTTTGTCTTATTTTTTCAATAAGTTCAAGACCGGAAAGCCCCGGCATTTTGATATCTGTTAAAACGATATCAGGATATTCGTCTAAAATCATATCATAGGCTTCAATTCCATTTTTACAAGTTCCAATCACTTCGATATCCAGGCTATTCCAATCAATGATGGTGCTGATTGTTTCGCGGATAATTTTTTCATCATCAACAATCACTAATCTTAGCATATAGCACCTCTTTGTAATGAATTTATTTGATCGGGATATATGGAATGGTAATCATGGCAATGGCAAAGTCGTCCTCATTATAAAATGTTAAGCCATAATCATTACCAAAGGTCAGTTTAATGCGATTGTCTATATTGATTAAGCCTATTCCTAAGCCGTTGGGAAAAATTTCTTTTGCTTTTAATTTGTTTAACAGATTCTCTTCAAATTGGGAACCATTATTTTTTACACGAATTTCTAAGTTTTTATCGTTTAGAGCGATTGCAATAGATATATAACATTCTTCAGTGATTTCTTCTAATGCATATTTAATAGCATTTTCTACCAGCGGTTGTATGGATAATTTGGGTATTGAAGCGTCAAGTATGTTATCGTCTACTTTTAACTCATAATTCAATCTGTCTTCATAGCGAATTTGCTGGATAGTCATATAATATTGCACCAATTCCAATTCCTTTTTTAATGAAAAATCCTCTACGGCCTGGCTTAAAGTAGATCTCAGCAAGTTTCCAAGAGATTCCACCATAAGAGAAATTTTTGTTGCGCCAATAGCTCTTGCGCGCCAATTGACAGATTCCAAAGTATTGTACAAAAAGTGAGGATCTATTTGAGATTCTAATGCTTTTAGCTGAGCATCTTTTCTTAGAATCTCGTTAATGTAATTTTTTTGAACTAAGGTTTTAATTTCATTTGCCATATTGTCAAAACGCGTGTGAATAATTCCTAATTCATCATGTCTCTTTGAATAATTATAAGGTATAGAAAGAATTTCCATATTATTATTTTGAAATACATTCATCTTTTTAACGAGAACATCAAAATGCTTCGTAATATTTTGAACCAAAGACGAAGATAAGGATATACATAAAAGAATGCTCGCGATGATGATGATGACATATATAAAAGAAGTTCTTGTAATATATTGCTGAATAGAGTCATAAGAAACCAAACAGATATAGTCTAAATTATATTTTGGAATTGAATCTTTTACAGCAAAATAGTAATGGCTGTTAAAGGGAATCACATCATAGTTTGCTTTTAAATTAATTAGGGTCTTGGCTTGTTCTTCCGAAATAGAAGGAGAACGGTAAAGCACGTTTTGATCACTTAGCAAAATAAAAGAAGAATGAGGAAACTGATCTCCGAAATTAGTAGAATCATGAATCATTTGAGGGATGTCTACTTTAATTGCTACAAATCCAAGAGTACTTAAATCCAGATTTTTAATTTTTCTTATAGAACGAACTAACAAAAGGCCTTTTTTATCTCCATAGGAAGACATCCAACGGATTGCACCTTCAGATTCTTCAGCAGCAGCTTTAATCTCTGCATACCCATCACTATTTGGCAAAATCTGATATGCACTGTTGGTACAAACAGGAATATCATTGCTGTATATGCACATATAGTCCAGATATTTATTATTGAAGTTAAAATAGTAAGAGAGCAGACTGTTATATAAATTGCGACTGGCTATATTATAGTCGAGAGACTTCTTCTTATCATTTTTAATAATTAAATTATTCTGTATGTTGCTGTCTGCTATGATCATGGTAGACATATTTTCTACAGATTCTAATATTGTCTCAATTTTATCAGCAGAATACATTAAAGAACTGGCAATTGAATGATAAAGTAAGGTTTTATTGTTCTTCATTACGCCATTCATGGCAAAAATAGAAGTCATGCCTACTATAATAATAGCTGAAGAAGTAATTGCGATGATTTTATATTTTAAAGATAGATTACATATATATTGATGTATTTTTTTAAACCATTTTTTATTCAATCTAAATACCTTCTTCTTTACAGTATTTTGTTTATAATTTAAATCAATTGCCTTAAAACAATTATATAAGGGATATTATTATAGTACAACGAAAAGAAATGGCATTCCATAATTTTAGGTAAAAAGACGGTTTTTTGAAACAAAAAAACGGTTTATATGATTTAAGAGATTTAGCAGATACAATATAATGAAAACATCAGGAAACAAAATATTTTACTTTTAGGGAGGATTTAAGTATGAAAAGAAAGTTAGCCTTACTCTTAGCTCTCGTGTTAACTGTAATGAGTCTAGCTGCATGTGGATCCAGTAAGACTGAAAGTGCATCTGATGCAACTGCACCAACGGAAACACAAGGTGCTGCAGGAGGAAATGGTGATAGCAAACATTTAATTGTTGCATGGTGGGGAAACCAGACAAGAAATGAAAGAACACAAGCTGTTCTTGACTTATACTCACAACAAAATCCAGGAATAACATTTGATGGGCAATTTGTTGAATGGAATGACTATTGGAATAAGTTGGCAACTGCATCCGCAGGGCACAGTTTGCCAGATGTTGTTCAAATGGACTACAGATATCTTGAACAATATGTAAGTAACGGTTTATTGATTGATTTAAAACCATATATAGAAAATGGAACTTTAGATGTTTCTGGTATTGATGAAAGCATTTTAGAGTCCGGCTCTGTTGATGGTGGTATTTATGCAATCAGTTTAGGAGTAAATGCTCCAGCGTTATTATACAATAAAACATTGTTAGATGAACATGGCATAGAAATTAAAGACAACATGACAATGGATGAATTCATTGATAAATGCCGTGAAATATACGAAAAAACAGGATACAAGACCAATGTTGCTTATGGTAACGGGGATAACTTTATTGAGTATATGTTAAGATCTTCTGGAAAGATTTTATTTGAAGAAGGAAAATTAGGTGTGGACAGTGCAGAAGAATTAAAACCGTTCTTTGATATTTATGAAATTGGTATGAAAGAAGGATGGCACGTAGATCCAGGTATTTTTGTAGAAAGAAATATTTCTGTAGAACAAGAACCCATAGTATATGGCTCCAGTCCTGAGACAATGTCCTGGTGTGCGTTTTATTGGTCTAACCAATTAACAGCTGTACAAAATGCTGCCCCAGAAGGAATGGAAATAGGCATCACAACCTGGCCAGCAGATAATCCTAAAGCAGCCAATTACTTAAGACCAAGTCAATTTTTCTCTGTAACAGTAGATAGCAAGAATCCTGAAGAAGCAGTTAAATTCCTTAACTTCTTTATCAATTCTGTAGAAGCTAATAATATCTTATTAGGTGAGAGAGGAGTTCCACCAGTAGCTTCTGTTGCAGAGGCAATTACACCTCAATTAAGTGACCAAGAAAAGTTAGTTATTGATTATATCAATAACGTTGTTACACCAAATAGCTCCCCAATCAATCCACCAGCGCCAGATAGTGCGGTTGAAATATTTGACTTAATCGATAAATTGGAAGAGAGATTATGCTATGGTGAAATTACAGCAGCCGAAGCAGCTCAAGAGCTATTTGAACAAGGTAGCAAAATTATGGCGGGTAATTAATATTAGCATATTATAGGGCGGAGAGATTCTCCGCCTAAAGTTTTAAAGTCGGTTTATGCTTGAAAGGAGAAAAATAAATGAAAAGCAAATCTTTATCATTAAAGCAAATATTGAATGAAGAGAGCGTTGCAGGTGCAATCTTTACGCTTCCATTTATAATAGGATTCCTATTATTTATGATTGTTCCTATGCTGATTTCATTATACTATTCATTTTGTGATTATAATATCCTATCCCCCCCTGTATGGGCAGGATTTAAAAACTATATTAAGATGTTTACAGAGGATTCAACGTTTTTAAAATCTATTGGTGTAACTTTTTATTTCGCATTTGTATCGGTTCCATTAAGATTAATCTTTGCATTAATTGTAGCAATGATTTTATTTAGAACGACTAAAATGACAGGATTTTATCGTGCGGCGTATTATCTTCCCTCTATTATTGGCGGTTCCGTAGCTGTTTCTATTTTATGGAAAAGAATGTTTGCCATAGATGGCGTTTTTAATAAATTATTAGGTTATATTGGTTTAAATAAAGATTTCTCATGGTTAGGAAATAAGGATACGGCTATCTGGGTTTTAATCGTATTAGCAGTTTGGCAGTTCGGCTCTTCTATGCTTATTTTCTTGGCCTCATTAAAACAAATTCCAACTACTTTATATGAAGCTGCAGAAGTAGATGGAGCAAATAAGTGGTCACAATTCTGGAAAATCACTTTACCATTATTAACCCCCACAATATTTTTTAACTTAGTCATGCAAATGATTAATGGATTCTTAGCATTTACTCAATCCTATATCATTACACAGGGTAAGCCGATGAATTCAACCCTCTTTTATACCGTTTATATGTATCAGCAATCCTTCGAATTCTATAATACTGGTTATGGGGCAGCCCTTGCTTGGGTAATGTTAGCGATTATTGCTTTAATCACATTTGTATTGTTTGCAACTAAAAAATTCTGGGTATATGATGAAGGAGTGTAATAAAAGATGACAGAAAGTAAAAAGTTTTCAAGAATAATTTATCATATATTAGTATGTGGATTTGGATTTGTAATGGTTTATCCATTACTTTGGATGGTTATGAGTTCTTTTAAAGAAACCAATACGATCTTTACAACAGCTGGTCAATTAATTCCTGAAAAATTTGTGTTGGATAACTATATAACAGGATGGAAGGGTTTTGGTAAAGTTGGCTTTGGCACCTTCTTTAAAAACTCCTTCTTTATTTCAGTTGTAGCTACTATTGGTACAGTTTTATCCTCTTCCCTTGTTGCTTATGGATTTGCCAGGACTAAGTTCCCAGGAAGAAGAATTTTGTTTGTTGCGATGTTACTATCCATGATGCTTCCTGCACAAGTGCTTATGATTCCACAATATTTATGGTATCAAAAGTTAGGATGGGTTGGCACATATCTTCCTTTGATTGTCCCCTACTATTTTGCTACTCAAGGATTTTTCGTGTATTTAATTATGAATTTCATAGATGGCATTCCAAGAGAATTAGATGAAGCGGCTAAGATAGATGGATGTTCCTTCTATGGAACCTTTGGAAGAATCATCTTTCCATTAATCGTTCCTGCGTTAATTACATCCAGTATTTTTTCTTTTATGTGGAGATGGGATGATTTTTTATCCGCATTACTGTATGTCAATGAATCTATAAAATACCCAGTCAGTTTGGCATTGAAGTTATTTTGCGATCCAGGGTCTTCCTCTGATTATGGTGCCATGTTTGCTATGGCTACCTTATCCGTTTTACCGGCAATTGTAATTTTTATTTGTTTGCAAAGATATTTAGTAGAAGGTATCAGTACATCAGGGTTAAAGGGATAATTCATTTTAGGCTCTTTATCAATAGTTAGGATGGAATCTGTTTCGATTCCATCCTAATTATTGGTAAAGAGCTATTTTAATGTAAAGGAAATGATTGTAATAACGAATATATACATTATTTTTGGAAATTATAAATATGGTTACAGGAGAGGACAGAAAACTTAAGAACCATTTATTTTATTAGGATTTAGATTCAGGATTTTGCTTTTTCATACTGCTTCGTTAAGAAGGAAAGTTTTGCTTAGATTCATAATTCTATATCTACTTTTTAGACAAAGAGCGTTTGAACTTAAACGAGAAGTATAGATAGTATAGTAAAAATATTAATAAATCTGGATTATTGATGTATAATAGAAACAATTGATTAAGGGAGTATACAAATTTTGTATACAAAATATACAAGGAATTATTGACATTGTTGTATACAAGTGATATACTTATATCGTTAACGTTACCAAGTAAATTCATGGAAAACAATAGTTAAGGAGGAAGGTATAAAATGAGAGGGTTAAAAAAGTTTATATCATTAATGTTAGTAGCAGTCATGGTATTATCGATTACTGCCTGTGGTAAAACTGGAGGTAACGCTGATACCAATACGGAGAACACCCAGGGATCTACAGCTGATCAGAATGCAGGATCTGATCAAACAGATGGACCAGTTACAATTAGATTTAGCTGGTGGGGTGGAGATTCAAGACACAAAGCTACAGAAGCAGCAGTCCAAGCTTTTATGAAGAAGTATCCAAACATCAAGGTTGAAATGGAATATGGCGCATGGGATGGATGGACTGAAAAAGTTGCTACTCAGTTAAGCAGCGGCACAGCACCAGACTTAATGCAAATTAACTGGAACTGGTTGTATCAGTTTTCATCCGATGGTTCTCAATTTGCAGATTTAAGAGAATTCAGTGATATTATTTCTTTAGATAATTATCCTGAAAACTTCTTAAAAGAAACAACTGTAGCTGATAAATTACAAGGTTTGCCAATTGGAACAACCGGAAAAGCTTTCTTCTGGCACAAATCAACA
>ERZ773359.6284-NODE-6284-length-10600-cov-8.241821_pt1 | contig 10600 bp, 13 predicted proteins | sample MGYA00374955_ERZ773359 | MGnify/ENA primary metagenome ERZ773359 (study PRJEB29098, sample SAMN04486028) | biogas fermenter metagenome | study: EMG produced TPA metagenomics assembly of the Biogas fermentation microbial communities from Germany - Plant 4 DNA1...
TGGGTATGGTCCATGCAGGGGTAGAAGAGGGTGCCAGACTCATAACCTCCATCCAAGGAGTATTTACCCCCTTAAGTGCATACGCCTTCCTCATAATGAGCCTCTTGTACACCCCATGTGCTGCTACCATTGCTACAATCTACAAGGAAACCAATTCCAAACGCTGGGCCTGGTTTTCAGCTGTCTATACCTTCCTGATTGGTTGGACCGGAGCGGTTTTGGTCTATCAGGTTGGAAGGTTGTTTGGACTCGCATAATGCTGGGAGGAATGTAAGATGAGCATACTGCTCAATACCTTGAGGGAAGTTAACGCCATGAACGTCTATTCCAGGGAACACCTGGCCAGAAGGCTTGATACCAGCCAGGAGGTTGTAAACCATATCCTATCCAAATTGGAGAAGATGGGCTATATAAAAGAGGAGAATATTACAATAAGCAAATGCAGTTCCTGTCCAAGCTTTAAGAACGGGTGTATGGGGCCTGTGACAGGAGGAAGGCCTATTACCACCTTGACTATCACCGATAAGGGTAAGAGGTTTTTGGATATGTAGGATTAACTTAAGTGGGTAATTGCTATTGCTCGCTCTAAAAACAAATAATCTGTAAATACAAAGGGCGTATTCCCGGGAGTGGATATGCCCTTTATTATTACTTTGAGCGTGTCAATTCCCCGATAATAGTGTATAATTAGATTATAACTACCAATGAAGAATCAATATAGGAGGGTTTTGCATGGATAATTTTACATTTTATAGTCCTACATACTTTGTCTTCGGTCGGGGTACCGAAAATGAGGCAGGTCATTATGTAACCCGCTTTGGGGGAACCAAGGTTCTTATACATTACGGCGGTGGCTCTGTAAAGAGATCAGGGCTCCTGGACAGGGTTAAAGCCTCATTGGAAGCCTCCGACATACCCTACATCGAACTAGGTGGCGCAATGCCAAATCCCAGAAGTGGTTTAGTATATGAAGGTATTGATCTTTGTCGCAAGGAAGGCGTTGATTTCATTTTGGCTGTCGGCGGAGGTAGTGCCATCGACTCTGCCAAGGCCATCGCTGCCGGTGTACCCTATGATGGGGACTTTTGGGATTTTTACTCAAAGGATATGATCATTACAGAGGCTCTGCCAGTAGGTACAATACTAACCCTGGCAGCTGCAGGCAGTGAGGGTTCTTCCAGCTCGGTCATTACCCATGAAGATGGAATGCTCAAGAGGGGAGCATCCGGAGACGCCATCCGTCCTGTATTTTCAATACTGAATCCGGAGCTGACCTTTACTTTACCTCCTGAGCAGACCGCCAACGGTGTTGCCGACATAATGGCCCATGTCTTCGAACGCTATTTTACCAATACGAAGGACGTTGAGGTCACCGATAGGCTTTGCGAAGCCGTACTGCTGACCATGATAAAGGAAGCACCCAAGGCTATAAAGAATCCCGAGGATTATGGTGCCAGAGCCAACATCATGTGGGCCGGTATGGTAGCCCACAACAATCTATGCGGGGTTGGACGGGAGCAGGATTGGAGCAGCCATGGTATGGAGCACGAACTTTCCGCCCTTTATGACGTTGCCCATGGTGCAGGTTTGGCTGTAATGGTTCCTGCCTGGATGAAATACGTTATGAAGCACGATGTTAACCGCTTTGCCCAAATAGCAGTCCGGGTTTGGGGATGCCATATGGACTATGCCAATCCCGAAAACACAGCTCTTGAAGGAATTAAGAGGCTGGAAGAGTTCTGGGGATCCCTCGGCCTGCCTCTCAACTTTAGAGAGTTAGGTGCCAGGGAAGAGGACATTCCCTTTATGGTCAAGAATATTGGATTGAAGGAAGGGGAGCATCTGGGTAATTTCGTTCCCTTGTATAATGAGGATATTGAGAAGATCTACAGGCTGGCACTGTAATGGACTGTGTTTAGCCCCTATGGTAGAATAAATAAATATAGGGGATAATAAAAAGGTACAAAAACCGTCAGTCTTGAGGTTTTGTTATAAAGGACGTAATGTATGTGGGCGGCTTTTTAGCCGCCCTGTTCTTTAGGAAACGCTAAAAACGCCATTTAAAAGAAAGGAGAATTGCTGTGTCAGTACCGACACCTCATAATCGGGCAAAGATGGGGGAAATTGCTCCCACCGTTATAATGCCGGGAGATCCCCTAAGAGCCAGGTTCATTGCAGAAAACTATTTAGAGGATGCCAAATGCTTTAACGATGTAAGGGGGATGTTGGGATTTACAGGATATTATAAGGGGGTAAGGGTTTCTACCATGGGCCACGGTATGGGTATGCCTTCGGTGGGAATCTATACCTATGAACTTTATAACTTCTATGGTGTGGAAAACATCATCCGGGTCGGATCAGCAGGTGGAATTAGGGATGATGTAGAGATTCGGGATATTGTGATAGCCATGGGAGCATGTACCAATTCCAATTATGCACACCAATATGACCTGCCCGGCACCTTTGCACCTATAGCCAGCTATTCCTTGCTGGAGAGGGCGGTAAATATGGCAAGAAAAAAGGACCTTAATATAAAGGTGGGTAATATCTTCACCTCGGATACCTTCTATGATGACTCTGAGAGTCTTGGTAAGTGGAAGAAGATGGGGGTTTTAGCCGTTGAAATGGAAGCTGCAGCCCTCTACATGAATGCAGCAAGAGCGGGGAAGAATGCCCTATGCATCTGCACCATTTCGGACCTGCCCTTTACAGGTGAGGCATGTACCAGTGAAGAGAGACAGACCACATTTACCCAGATGATAGAGCTTGCCCTTGGTATTGTAGAATAAAGATATTATGGTAACCTCATGTGCTAGTTCATAACCTTAGGTAAGGAGCTATTGATAAGCGGATGTCGGAAGTAGCGATAAATAGCCATTACCGGCATATGATTGACTGGCACAACGCGTTATGGTATTAAATTTTTAGGTTCAAGGAGGGACGTATGATGGCAGATTTAAAGCAATACGAGTTTTGGTTTGTGACGGGAAGCCAGCACCTTTACGGAGAAGAGACGTTAGTACAGGTAAAGGAGCATTCCCAAATTATCGCTCAGGCTTTGGACCAGTCTGAAGCTATATGCGGCAAGGTGGTCTTTAAGGGTATAGTTACAACTCCTTCCCAGATTACCAGGGTTATGGAGGAGGCCAATTTCCATAAAAATTGTGCAGGTGTTATCACCTGGATGCATACATTTTCACCCTCAAAGATGTGGATTGCGGGGCTTTCTATATTGAATAAACCGCTTTTACATCTAAACACCCAATTTAACAGGGAGATTCCCTGGGATGAGATCGATATGGATTTTATGAATCTCAACCAATCAGCCCATGGGGACAGGGAGCATGGCTTCATTGGAGCGAGATTGAGGATTCCGAGAAAGGTTGTCGTGGGACATTGGGAGGATAGGGAAGTTCACGAATCCATAGGAGGATGGATGAGATCCGCCATAGGCTTAAGCGAATCCCGTTCCCTAAAGCTTGCCCGCTTTGGTGACAATATGCGGGAAGTAGCCGTTACCGAAGGGGATAAGGTGGAAGCCCAAATCAAATTTGGTTGGTCAGTCAACTATCATCCGGTAGGGGATCTGGTAGAGTATATAGACGGAGTTTCAGATAAAGATATAGCATCTCTTATGGAAGAATACGCCAGCCTGTATGACATAAATACCTCTGACAGGGATTCCATTAGCTATCAGGCCAGAATTGAGCTGGGTATGACAAAATTTCTTGAAGAAGGGGAATTTGGAGCCTTTACCACTACTTTCGAGGATTTACACGGCCTTAAACAGCTGCCCGGACTGGCCGTCCAAAGATTAATGGCCAGGGGCTATGGCTTTGGTGGTGAAGGGGATTGGAAGACTTCTGCCCTGACCAGGGTTATGAAGGTCATGGCCTCAGGCTTGCCAGGAGGTACCACCTTTATGGAGGACTATACATATCATCTGGAAAAGGGCAATGAACTTATCCTGGGGGCCCATATGCTGGAGGTTTGTCCCTCCATTGCCGCCGGAAGGCCGGCCATTGAGGTTCATCCCCTGGGGATAGGTAACCGTGAAAATCCCGCACGGATGGTCTTTGAAGGACAGGAAGGGGATGCCATTCTCGTATCATTGATAGATATGGGAGGGCGTATGCGCATGATAGTCAATGATGTAAAAGCCAAAGCCCCTCTTAAGGATATGCCCAAACTTCCTGTAGCCAGGGTGATGTGGGAGCCCATGCCCAACTTAAGGACTTCAGCCGAGGCCTGGATTCTGGCAGGAGGAGCCCATCATACTGTAATGAGCTACGCTCTGACAGCAGAGCACATGAGGGACTTTGCTGAAATGGCTGGAATTGAGTTTCTCCATATCAACAAGGATACCGATATAATCGGATTTAAAAAGGAATTGCTGTGGAATGATATGGTATGGAAGTTTAACAGTTAGGTAACCCCCTTTAAAGTAATCATGGTCACATTCTGCATAATGTGCTATAATATGCTACATTGTGCAGAATGTGATCTTATTTTTGGAGGGTATAGAATGAAGTTGAGGAATAGGACTATTGTATTATTCATTGTTTTGTCATTATCTGTTTCGTTTTTTACAGGATGCTCGTCCGGCGGGTACTCGAAAAAGGTTATAGGGAAATGGAAGGTAGATGACTTAGAGTTTAAGGAAGTCAGCGATGATATGTTTACAGGGCTTCAGCAAATGCTGATCGGCATAGTGTTTGAACCGGACAGCACAATTGAATTCATAAACAAGGAAAAGGTCAATATTATGATGAACAGCGTAAATTATGAGTGGCTTGAAGAAGATAAGCTACAAATAGGTGACGATGATGATGGCGATACGCCTTTATTTTTTGATGTTACAATAGATAAGGAATCCATGACCTTTGATAATCAGATAGTGACCATTAATTTAACCAAGGAGTCATAAACCAATAGCCGGTCACCAAAGGAAACTACATAACTGAGCCTGAACCTCCCCTTATATTCCATTACTATCTATGAATTTGCGGTTTAGAATGCACAATAATGGCAACAATAGTGACTAGATGATAATGGAATATAATTAATCTGCGTATAAGGGGAGGTTTTAATATGTTGGAAGATCCCAGGGAGAAGGCAGAATTCCTGGCAATATTGACCCAAGCCCGGAGCGAATGGTTGCAAGCCCAAAACTATTTTGAGCTTGTAAGCGATCCGGATCTGGTTGATTATGCCATATACCAGATGGAAGCTGCCAAGCTAAAGTACATGTATCTAATTAAGCAGGCACGTAAATTGGGCTTTCAAAACAAACAGATTCTTCAGGAAGAGCCAAGCAAAGGTTTTAACTAAATACTGTCATATAGATGATGGTCAGGATGGAGAAAACCAAGGTGTGCCTTGTTATTAAATAAGGAGTCATAAAAGGGAATGCCTATCCATATACATTTAGTGAACCACTTTGCGAAATGGGGTCTGGGATATGGATTTGGGAATTCCCTTTGGTGTTGTTATTGGTTATGCTGCAGGCTTGGTACTCCTATATCTGGTTGGATGGCTGCTCCTGGTACCGCTGAAAAAGCTCCTTAAATTCATTTATAATGGGATTTTGGGGGGCATTATCCTGTGGATTCTCAATCTTGTCGGGGGATTAATTAATATAACGGTAGCTATCAACCCCATAACCGCTTTAATAGTTGGTTTTCTGGGGGTTCCCGGAATAATATTGATATTGTTGCTTCAATACATATTAGAACACTAAAGTAGCTTAATACATAATAATCCCATGCTCCCTCCAGGGGCATGGGATCCATAGAATATTATTATATTCCCCGGTTTGCCATTATGACTTCAATTTCTTCCTCATTTATTCCTACCATTGCTTCTCCCAGGTCTTCAGAAAGCTTTGCAATGAGTTTAAAATCCTTGTAATTGGCCACTGCTTCAACTATGGCCTTTGCCCTCTTGGCAGGATCCCCGGATTTAAATATACCGGAACCAACAAACACACCGTCTGCACCTAAGTGCATCATCAGGGCTGCGTCTGCAGGAGTTGCCACACCGCCGGCTGCAAAGTTGGGCACGGGCAATGCGCCGTTTTCGTGAACATATTTAACCAGTTCGTAGGGGACTTGAAGTTCTTTGGAGTAGAAATACAGTTCATCTTCCCTAAGCCCTTTTAAGGTTGCAATCTCCTGATTGATGGCCCTCATATGACGAACGGCCTGAACGATATCGCCGGTTCCCGGTTCACCCTTTGTTCGTATCATTGCTGCACCTTCATTGATCCTTCTTAAGGCCTCACCCAGATTCTTGGCTCCGCATACAAAGGGAGTCTTAAAGGCATTCTTATCGATGTGATACTTATCGTCAGCTGGAGTTAGGACTTCACTTTCATCGATAAAATCAATACCGATAGCCTCCAATATTCGAGCTTCCACAAAATGGCCTATGCGTACCTTTGCCATGACTGGAAGTGAAACTGTTTCCTGTATACTCCTAATCATCTTTGGATCGCTCATTCTGGAAACTCCGCCTGCTGCCCGGATATCCGCCGGAATCCTTTCCAAAGCCATGACCGAGCAGGCACCGGCTTCCTCTGCTATTTTTGCCTGTTCCGGAGTAGTAACATCCATTATCACTCCGCCCATTAACTTATCTAGGATAGGTTTATATTGTTCATAGTTCTTGCTCATCTAATCACTCCCGAATTAATATATTTCAATATATACTATACCACAAAATAGGATATTTGAATAATTCACCTGATAAAAATTTAAACTATTTTGTAGGCTCTTGAATTCCTTCCGGGGTTGGTGCTACAATAGAATTCACATAATACAAAAGGATGTGTCATTATAATGAGCCAGAAGAAGATTATATTTAGCGGTGTTCAGCCTTCCGGGAATCTAACCCTGGGTAATTACCTGGGTGCCATATTAAATTGGATTCCCTTACAGGAGGAATATAATTGTATATATAGCATTGTGGATCTACATGCTCTGACCGTGAGGCAGGATCCTGCTGAACTTAGGAAAAAGACAAGATCATTGCTGGCCCTTTACATAGCCTGTGGACTTGATCCGGAGAAGAACGTTTTATTCGTCCAATCCCATAACAGTGCCCACGCAGAGCTGGCCTGGATACTCAATTGCTTTACCTATACAGGTGAGCTTGGTAGGATGACCCAATTTAAAGAGAAAGCCCAGAGACATACGGATAATATAAACGCTGGCCTGTATACCTATCCCGTTCTGATGGCAGCCGATATTCTCCTTTACCAGACGGATCTGGTACCGGTCGGGGAGGATCAAAAGCAACATCTTGAATTAACCCGGGATGTTGCCCAAAGGTTTAATAACATATACGGGGATGTGTTTACGATACCGGAGCCCTATATTCCCAAGGTGGGGGCCAGGATTATGAGCCTGCAGGACCCGGAGAAGAAGATGTCCAAATCCGACGAAAATCCCAATGCCTATATCTCCCTATTGGATGAGCCTGATGTAATTATGAGGAAGTTTAGGCGGGCCGTTACGGATTCAGAAGCCACCGTAAGGTATGATGAGAAAAACAAACCTGGAATAAGCAATTTAATGAGCATTTATTCAAGCATTACAGGGAAATCCTATGAGGTCATAGAAAAGGAATTTGAGGACTTAGGTTATGGGGACTTTAAAACAGCTGTAGGCCAGACTGTGGTAGATACCCTAAAGCCTATCCAGGAGAAGCATGACCAGCTAATGGCGGATAGAGCCTACTTGGATAATATAATGAAGGACGGCGCCCAAAGAGCAGAGAGCCTTTCATATAGGACCCTTAGGAAGGTGTATAAGAAGGTAGGGCTCGTTCCCAGGGGCTAGAGGAAGCCGTACTATTTTAGGAGGGACCATGGATAAGGATCTGCTAAAACAGCGACTTATTGAATACGGCATGGACTTAGGGTTTGGTCTTATTGGTTTTACTGATGCCAGGCCCTTTGAGTTGTGGCCTTCTCAGATCCCCCAGCGCAAGAAAGAGGATCCGGAGTCGGCTTATCATTGGGATAATATAAAATATGATCCCAAATCCCTTATGCCAACGGCTAAGTCGATTATCGTGGCAGCATGGCCCTATACCCCATACAAAGCCGATTTTCCCAAGGGCATAGGGAGATTTTCAGCCCATTACAAGGAGTATCCCAAGGGTCGGAAAGCTGCTTTGGAGCTTGGATCTTTTCTTGAGAAGGTTGGTTATGAGGTAATGGTTCACCCTCCACTGCCGGCTAAAGAGCTGGCCTTAAGGGCGGGACTAGGGTATTTTGGTAAGAATTCACTTATTCATACCAGGAAATATGGTTCCTGGATAAGCCTGCATTTTATATTGACCAATGTTAGCCTAAGTCCTGACAAGGGTATGGAGACAATAACCGACTGCGGGGATTGCGACCTGTGTATAAAGGCCTGCCCCAATGGCGCCATTAAGGCAGATGGGCAGGTTACCCCCAGCAAATGCCTTAGACACTATATGCTGTCATCGGATTTTATACCCTTGGATATCAGGGACAAGGTTGGCAACAAAATGTTGGGTTGTGACATCTGCCAGATGGTATGTCCCTATAATAAGAAAGGTGTATCGGAAGCTTCTTTACCGGCATATGATGAAATGAAGCTATTTGATATCGGCCATATTCTAAATGAATGGCCGGCTGGACTGAAGAAAAGAATGGACCAAATGGGGGACCTCATTGGCCGGAATTATGCCAGGAGTCAGAAGGTCTTATCCACTGCCGCTATCCTTGCAGGGAATATTAAGGACAAATCCTACCTGCCTGCATTGGAGCGGTTACTAGAGCATCCCCATCCTCCTATAAGGGGGCATAGCGCTTGGGCCATTGGGCAAATTGGATCTTCAAGCGGGGCTGTATATTATAAAGGGGTACTGGAAAGAGCCCTTAAGGATGAGGATGATACCAGGGTCATTGAGGAAATCCACCGTGCAATGGATCAGTTCAAATAATTTCCATGGCTTCTATGATTGTTTAGTTTTTTCTGATGTAAAAGGGGAAGTATATTAGGAGAAGGGAGCAGGATGCTATGGAATTTTTTGAGGATCTAGGCAAAAAAGTAGGGGAAACCGTAAAGGTAATCGGTGACAAATCTCAGCAGATGATTGAGATAGGGAGAATAAATTTTGAGATCGGCAAAGAGGAGGCCAACATAAAGAAGCTCTATACCCAAGTTGGAGAAGCAGTCTATAGGGCACACTCCCAAGGGGATGAAACCGCTGAGACCATCGACAGTTTGTGCCAGGAAATCGGAGAACGGTTGGACAGGATAAGGGAACTCAAGGAGCGCATACAGGAATTGAAGTCTGTTTAAGCCCTTATTATATCGATTTTGGGTCGATGTTCAGGCTTTAAATAATTAATGGAGATCATACCGTATACTTTAAAAAAACATCCTGTATTAGGGTTCTGATACTATATATCATTTTTGGATTCATATATAATCGTTAATATAAACTTTTAGCATTATTATGGGCGATTAAAATACTTCGATAACCATAGATTTTTTCGCAGCTTATGTATTTCATGTTTTATATTATAATATATGGGTAAACAATATTTGATAGAGTTTATCCACCAGAAATAAGCAATATGGAAGGAGAAGTTGGAATGCAAAAATATGAGTGCACGGTATGCGGGTATATTTATGATCCTGAACTGGGAGATCCTGATGGGGGTGTAGCACCGGGGACGCCTTTTGAAGATCTACCGGACGATTGGGTATGCCCAGAGTGTGGTGTGGAGAAGGATATGTTTGAACCTATCGATTAATACATAGACAAAATGACCGGTGTGGGCCGGTCATTTTGTTCTGAGCAGATTATCTGATTGCCGACCATAATATGGTTCACAAGAAAGGTTGATAAATTTCCGATAAGGCTGTATAATAACTATGGCCATTAAACAATAGGAGGACAAAATGGCGACGAAGTTTTTCTTTAACGATTTAGAGGCTTTTAAAATAGCCATAGATATCGAAAAAAGCGGTGAAAGGTTTTATATAAAAGCTGCGAACAGGATTGAAGAAGCGGGTATTAAAAACATGCTTTTGGAGCTGGCCCACCAGGAAAGGGAGCATGCCGACACCTTCGAGCGCCTGTATAACCGGACTGCAAAAGAGAAAGACGAGCTTGACGATACCTACCTATTTGAGCCGGAGATATCCCAATATTTAGCAGCCATGGTGCAGACGGCTATTTTCCCCAGCGAGGAAAAACAGGATGAGATTTTGGCCAATATCAAGGATGTTGAAGATGTCCTTAGAATAGGAATTCAGGCCGAAAAGGATTCGATTCTTTTCTATACAGAGATGATTATCTACTCCAAGCTGGTAGATGCCAAAGAAGCTTTTAGAAAGTTGCTCAAGGAAGAAAAGAAGCACCTGATAGATTTACAGACTGCCTTAAACAGCTTGAGAGCTAAGGGATAAAAAAATCAAAAAAGATGTTGACAAAGTAAAAAAGGTTTGCTAACATATTAAGAGTCGTCCCCAGATAGCGGGATGACACAAACTGAAGAGTTATTGATCTTTGAAAACTGAACAGTGTAATAAATTAAGCGAAGTCAATTCCAAAA
>ERZ773359.6285-NODE-6285-length-10599-cov-4.511571_pt1 | contig 10599 bp, 8 predicted proteins | sample MGYA00374955_ERZ773359 | MGnify/ENA primary metagenome ERZ773359 (study PRJEB29098, sample SAMN04486028) | biogas fermenter metagenome | study: EMG produced TPA metagenomics assembly of the Biogas fermentation microbial communities from Germany - Plant 4 DNA1...
TCAAGGCATACCTCCGGTGATTAGTTTTATGATGTAATCCGCAAGCAACAGCCCCGCAGTTGCGGTGACCGGCATGTAGGACCCCAAAGCGGGAATCTTCGCAGGCGCCTCCGTGGAGGAGACGACCATGAAATCTGCTTTTAGATTTTCTTCCCTGAGTTTTCTCCTGAGTATCCTTGCGAGCGGATCGTGGGTGGTTTTGTTTATGCTGGTGACCTCAAGCTGCGAAGGATCGGTTTTTTTGGCCGCGCCCATTGCGGAAATGAAGGATAGCTCCCGCTTTAAAGCTTCTTTGATCAGAAGAAATTTGTCTTCGACGGAATCGATTGCGTCAATCAAATATTGAAAATCATGCTCGAATAATTTGCTTTCCGCGGAAAACCTTTCAAATAGTTTTGTCACCCGACAATCGGGATTTACTTTCAAAATTTCTTCTTCCATGACGTCCACTTTTGGTCGCCCGAGCGTTTCGTAATTGGCGATCAATTGGCGGTTGATATTGCTTTCCTGGACGACGTCATGGTCCTGGATGATCAAAGCGCCGATGCCGGAGCGGGCGAGAGCCAGGGCGGCGACGCTTCCGACGCCTCCCAAACCGATGACGGCGACTTGGGCGCGGTTTAATTTTTTGATATTTTCGGAACCGATTAAATATTCAAGCCTTTCAAGATTCTTCATTTTTTACTTCCAATTTCAATTCCCGCAGTTGTTCGGGAGCGGGGTAACTCGGCGCGCCGCTCATCGGGTCGATGCCGCTCGCGCTCTTCGGAAAGGCGATTACGTCCCTGAGCGATTGCGCTCCGCAGAGGATCATCGCCAAACGGTCGAGGCCGAGGGCGATGCCGCCGTGGGGCGGGGTGCCGTATTTCAAAGCTTCAATCAAAAAGCCGAATTTTTCCAACACTTCTTCTTCCGAAAGTCCGAGCACAGCAAAAACTTTCCTTTGCAAATCCTGGTCGTGGATTCTGATCGACCCGCTTCCGAGCTCATAGCCGTTCAGCACCAGATCATAGCTCTTCGAATGGCATTTTTCCGGTTCCGAAAGCAGCAGATCCATGTCTTCCTCCCTCAAGGAAGTGAAGGGATGATGGGTGGAGTCATAACGGCCCGCCTCTTCGTCATATTCGAAGGCCGGCCAGTCCTTCACCCACAGGAATTCAAAGCGGGAATTGTCAATCAACCCAAGTTCGCGGCCCAGGATGTTTCTCAAATGACCGAGCGCCAAATTTGCATGTTTCAGCTTGTCGGCAACGATCAGGAACAAATCACCGTTTTCAATACCCAATTTTTCGCGCAAAGCTGCGCCGCTTCCTTCAAGAAACCTTGCCAGCGAGCCGCTGAAATTATCATTTTCATATTTCAGCCAACTTAAACCCTTGACTTTGAATTTTTTCGCTTCTTCTTCAAGGCGTTCAATTTCTCTCCGGGAATAATTGCCGGCTGCGCCCTTGGCATTGATGCCCTTGATTACGCCCCCTGCTTCCAACACTTTCCGGAAAACTCCAAATTCAGTATCCCGGAACAGTTCGCTCAGATCAACGAGTTCCATTCCAAAACGGGTGTCGGGTTTGTCGGTCCCGAAACGGTCGAGCGCTTCCTGGAAACTCAGGCGCGGAAGCGGAAGTTTGATTTCAATTCCTTTCGCTTCCCGCATAATTTTTTGAACCAGCCCTTCCACAAGCCCATAGATGTCTTCCTCATCAACAAAACTCATTTCCAGGTCAATCTGCGTGAATTCCATCTGCCTGTCGGCACGGAAATCCTCGTCCCGAAAACATTTTACAATCTGATAATAGCGCTCAATTCCCGCAATCATCAAAAGCTGTTTATAAATCTGCGGTGACTGGGCCAGGGCATAGAACTTGCCCGGATGGAGGCGCGAAGGAACCAGATAATCCCTTGCACCTTCCGGCGTGGATTTTCCGAAGACGGGGGTCTCGACTTCGATGAAATCATGCTTGTTCAGGTATTCCCTGACAGCCTGCGCGATTTTATGCCTGATGATGAGGTTCTTCTGCATCACCGGCCTGCGCAGGTCCAGGTAGCGGTACTTCATCCGCAATTCCTCCAGGGCATCGGTCTCATCCGCAATGATCATGGGCGGGTTTTCGGCCCTGTTCAATATTTTTACGGAAATAGCTTCGACTTCGATGTCCCCGGTGGGAAGTTTTTTGTTCTTGCTTTCCCTTTCCAAGACCCTGCCCCTAACCTGGACCACATATTCGTTCTTCACTTCTTCCAAAACCCCATACATCGGATTGTCGGGTTTGCAGACGATTTGCGTGATTCCGTAGCGGTCCCTGAGGTCAATGAAAATGATGCCGCCGAGGTTGCGCCTTTTTGCTGCCCAACCGACGAGCGTCACTTCTTTACCGACGTCCTGGATTCTTAGTTCACCGTTATTATGCGTTCTCATTTCAGGTTCTCCTTAAAATACTCTAAAATCTTCGTTTCCGGTATTAATTCCTGCTCCTTGGTCAAAGCATTCTTGACCGCGAGCTGTTTATTCTTCAACTCTTCCTCGCCGATGATGACCAAAAACTTCGCATCAACCTGCTCGGAGAGCCGGAACTGCGGTTTCAAATTGAAATTCTGATAATCCAATTCCGCATAGAACCCTGCGCCCCGCAAAGCGCGCGCCAGGAGCAGGGCTTTTTCTTTTGCTTCCTCGTCAAGGCTGATCAAAACGATGTCTGCGCGGCTTGCCAGGTCGGGAAAGAGGTTTTGCTTGTCCATGATCGCGATGATTCTTTCAATTCCGAAGGCATAGCCGATGCCGGGGATGTCCGGACCGTTAAAGGAACGTACCAAATCGGAATATTTCCCGCCCGCGCAGACCGCAAGGCCTCCAAGTTCATCATCGCTTTCGAGAATGAATTCAAAGACCGTGTCCGTATAATAATCAAGCCCGCGGACCAGATTGGGATCGACTTCGTAACTAATGCCCGAAGCATCCAGAATCTTTAAAACTTTTTGGAAATAGGCTTTCGCCTCTGCTGAGAGAACCGCTTCTATTTTCGGGGCATTCTTGAGGAGGGGATTGTCGCGGTCGATTTTGCAATCCAAAATCCGCAGGGGATTTCTATCCAGGCGCCGCGCGCAATCATCGCATAAAGAAGAAATGCCCTTTCCGAAATGTTCTTTCAACAACGCGCTATAAGCCGCGCGGGAAGCAAAATCCCCGATCGTGTTTATTTTCAGTTTGATGTTTTCGATTCCCAGGGCTTTAAAGATTTCCGCCGCGGAAATGATGACGTCCGCATCCAGATAGGGAGAGGACGCGCCGAAGGCCTCGATACCGAACTGGTTGAATTCGCGGTATCTTCCTGCTTGGGGACGTTCGTACCTGAACATGGGTCCAAAATAATAGTATTTATTCAATGCCCGGCGGGCATAGAGTTTGTTTTCCAAGAATGCTCTTACGACGGGGGCCGTCCCTTCCGGCCTCAAAGTCAAACTCCGGCCCCCTTTGTCATCGAAAGTATACATCTCTTTGGAAACGATGTCCGATTCTTCGCCCGAACTCCTGACAAAGACTTCCGTGTTTTCAAAAATCGGGGTGATGATTTCCTCATAACCGAATTTTTCGATGACCGCTCTGATTATGCCTTCAAGATGGCGGAGCTTTTTCGCCTCAATGCCAAAGAAGTCTTGGGTGCCCTTTACTTTTCGATACATGCTGACCTCCTAAAAAATAAAATCCTTAAAAGAAAGCTTCTAAGGACGAATTTATCCGTGTATCTTGTTTAAAGCGAGAATATACGTCCAGCAAACCCTGATTAATTGTTTCGGAACAATCTGCAAAATTATATATATAATTATAAAATAACTTCCCGTTAAAGTCAATGAAAATCCCGGCTGCCCATGGAAGAAATTTTTGTTTAAAAGTCAGCAAACTCCGCATAATAATAGATAAGGTGAAAAAAATGGCGATTTTTAAGAAGGGAAAAGAAAACAAAAAACAGAAAAACCAGCAGGGCCAAAAAACGCAGTTTCCGGTTTCGAATGATGATTATCTGAAAAAGGAATTATACGCGACCGTCAGGGAAAACATTGATTATTTGAAAATCTACCAGGGCGAATGCTGGGATTTCGTAACCGTCAAATTCACTTTGGAAAACAACCATCAGGAAATAGACGTCGGGCTCGCCTATCTTGCGGGCCTTGTCGACCAAAAACTCTTAAACAAAACCGTAATCGACGCCCTGAACCGGAATTTTCTGAAGGCAAAAAAAGAGCTTCCGGAAGGGGAGGAACGTTTCCGCTTTTTCAAAAGCAAAGTCCTGATCGCGATCGGAATCGACGAAGCGGAAAGCTTCGGGAAACTCTTCAACGCGCTCCTGAGCGGGGACATGATAGTGTTTTTGGAAGGGTGCAATAAATGCCTGATTGTCGGCGCGCGCATGTACCAGGAAAGGGCGGTCGAAAAACCAACAACGCAGATAACGGTCATGGGCAGCAACGATTCTTTCAACGAAAACCTGCTGACTAATCTTTCCTTGCTCAGAAAGAGGATCAAAAATCCAAATCTGATTTTCAAAAATTACATCCTCGGTAAAGAATCGAACACCAATGTCGTCCTGGCTTACATCAAGGGATTGGTGGACGAAAACGTGCTTCAGGAAGTCGAAAAAAGGATACAAAAGGCTGAGTTACCGGAAGTGACCGATGCCAGCTATTTGGAAGTGGCGCTCCGGGAAAAACAGTTTTCGATCTTTCCCAAAATCTTTTATTCTGAGAGGCCGGATACCGTCGCCAACAACATTCTGGAAGGAAGGATCGCCATCCTCTGCGACAGCAGCCCGGAAGCATTAATCGCGCCTTCGGTTTTCATCCAATTCCTGCATTCGACAGATGATTTTCATCAAAAAGCCTTCATCGCATCCTTCTTCAGACTTCTCAGGACTATGGGATTCTTACTGTCGCTTTTCGTCCCTTCTCTTTACATCCTTCTGATTTTCCACCATTCGGAACTCCTTCCAGTCAATTTGCTTTTCAGCGTCGCCGGTCAGCGGATCCAGACGCCCCTGCCCGCCTATTTGGAACTCTTCACGGTCATGGTTGCTTTTGACCTGCTCCGGGAAGCGGGGACGCGAATGCCGACCGCCATTGGAACCTCGCTTTCCTTCGTCGGCGCAATCATCATCGGCCAGTCCTCCGTCGATGCGGGACTTATCAGCCCGATCATCGTCATCATCGTCGCCTTGACCGGGATCGGCGCGCTCGCCATTCCCAATTACAAATTAAATTTAGCGACGACGATTACCAAATACATTCTTGCAATCATCTCAGTCGCCTTCGGTTCTTTCGGGTTCACACTTGCGCTAGTCATGCTCCTTGTCCATCTTTCAAGTCTCAGAAGCTTCGGAGTCGATTATTTCGCCCCCTTTGCCCCCTTCAGCAAAGAAGGCCTGAAAGACTCCTTAATCCGCGTGCATTTGGAAAACCTCCGAAACAAATGGCGCCAAAAAAAGCAGTATCCGCATTGAGGTGAACAATGAAAAGAATAATCATCATTGCCCTATTCATCACATCGCTTGTTTTCACCGGCTGCACAGACAAAAGGGAAGTCGATGACCTGATAATCGCGACGGCAATCGCACTGGATCTGAACGAGGAAGGTAGCCTTGAACTATCCATCCAGATTTTGAACGTCCATTCCGTCGGAAACCGCCCCATGGATGCCGCCCCCGTCGTCGTCATCGCCGAAACGGGGAGGACGGTTCAGGAAGTGTTGAGAAAGATTTCCACGATTATTCCCGAAAAGCTCTTCTTCTCTCATTTCGTGCTCCTGGTCATTGGGGAAGAACTGGCAAGGGAAGGGATTCTTCCTTACGTGACTTTTTTTGCCATCAACCAAGACGCCCTGCACCGTTTCAACATTGCCGTCGCCCGCGGATGCAAAGGCAAGGACGTTCTGAAAATCGTGTCAGTCGCGGCACACGTTCCTTCGATGTCGGCAGAAGGAAAACTGCTCGAAACGTCAAAATATTACGGAATCGGCAAATACTATACAAACGATGAAGTCTTGAGTGACATCAGAAGCGAAGGCATCAGCCTCTCGCTCGGAAGCATCCAAATCATTGGCGATCCGGAAAAAGGTAGCGATCTTGAAAACAGAAAGAAAACCGACCTTGAAGCCTATACGAAAGCTTCCACGATTGCCGTCTTCAAAAAGGACAAGCTCATTGACTGGATGGATGAGGAAGAATCCTTGGGATATAACTACATAAGCGGAAAGATAAAGAACTCTTACATCGTGGTCACGAAAGGAGACGGCACCTTTGCTTCCGTCCAAGTGATGAAAGTAAACTCGAAAACGAAACCGATTTTAGAAAACGGAAAAATCAAGTTCAAAATCTCGATCAGTTTCCTGGCAGAAATCACCGAGGATCTTTCGGGGGAGACGAGCCATGACAATGCATATGTTAGAGACATATTGGAAAGAACGAATTATGAAATCAGGCTTCTCTGCGAGAAAGCAATTCAAAAAGCGCAAACAATCAAAGCGGACATTTTCGGTTTCGGCAGACTGCTTTATCGCAAAAAATATAAACTCTGGCTGGAAATAAAGGATCGCTTTGAAGAAGAAATTTTTCCCGAACTGGAAACGGAGATTGTTGTTCAGGGGAAAATCACCCGCGTAAAACCCTAGGAGTGATTTATGGAAAAAAAATATATTTCAAAATGGCAATTCTTCACGCTCATTTATGCCTACATCTTAAGCCATGAGTTGACGAGGGGAGCTTACATATATTATTACCGGCATTCCTCCTGGATACCTATTTTGCTGGCAGTTCCCCTTTCCTGCCTGCTGTTTTTCATTTACAGTTTCATTTACAAGAACAGCGGCAGTACTGATTTCAAAACGGCAATCGAAAAGGTGCTCGGGAAATTTTTCGCCAAGATTTTTTTCGGGATTTACTTTTTCTATTTTCTCTTCATAATCATTTTAAAATTGCGGGATGTTGGGGAGTTGGTCCAAATCTACATCATGCAGGAAAGCTCTTTCTTGATGATTTATGGATTTTATCTCTTTGCTGCGGTTTATTGCGCAATCAAGGGAATCGAAGTCATTGCCCGCTATTCGGGAATCGTCTTTTTCATCACCTTCACGTCTTTCATCCTCTTCTACATCCTGCTTTTCTTGGTGAACGAACCCGATTATGGCAATCTGCTTCCCTTCATGCCGGATGGCTTCCTCCATTATGTCAATCCAGCTCTGAAAATGGCTTACAGCGTGCCCCTGGGCGAACTCTTTGGCATGCTCGTCATTTTCCAACATGTCCGACCCGAACAAAAAAAGAAAGACTTTAAAACGGCTTATATAGGAATCGCCTCCATGGGGGCGATGATGCTTCTCATCTCCCTCACGAACATCATCTTTTTGGAACCAGAAGTTTTGATTCTGGGATACACCCCCATCATCCGCCTCTGGAGAAGGATAGATGTGGAAGACTTCATCCAAAGACTTGATATCATCGTCATCAACATCCTAATCATGAACCTCATCATCAAAACCTCCGTGCTGTTAATCGCGACGAAAGCCATGGCAGATGGGATCAAGGAAACCAAAAAGAATAAATTTCTGTTCTATTCCGTGATTGCCGTCATCTTCATCATCCTTTTAATGCTCTTCGTTCCCGATTATACGAAACTGATCAACCTCAGATACAAAGTTTTCATCCCCTATGTAAAATCGGTCTTTGAGGTCTTCATCCCCATTCTCATCGTCATCATTTCCTTCCTGAGGAAAAAAACGTCAAAGCCGAAGAAAAACAACTTGAATACAACATTTAGCAAACTTCCCCCTTCCTCCGCATAGAATGTAGCGGAGAGAAATATGAACAAAAACAGATTTCGGAAACAAACCGAATTCAGCACCCTGAGCTATAGTTTTGAAAACAGCCCCCTCTGCCTGGCGACGACCGAAACGGGACCTGGTCCCTATTATCTTCCCGACTGCCCCTATCGGATTGATGTCACAGAGGGTGAAGAGGGCTTGGGTCTCTTCATTGGTCTGAAAATCGTGAATGCCAAGAACTGCGAGAAAATCCACAGGGCTAGAGTCGAAATCTGGCAGGCGAATGCCCAAGGAAGGTATTCGGGTTTTCCTTTAGGAAGTTTCCCCGATGAACCCTCAACAACCGAAAGATGGCTCAGGGGCTGGCAGGAAAGCGACAATTTGGGGTTTTTGGAATTTAAGACAATCTACCCGGGGAAATACGGAAACCGTACCAACCACATTCATTTGCGGGTGAGCTACCAAAACAAAATCCTCAACACGCAAATCTTCTTTCCCCAGAACGTGAATGATTTTGTTGCGACACTTCCTCCCTACAATCAAAACCCGGGTGGCGTGACAAATTACGAGGATCCCGTCATCCAAGGATTCAACGGCTGCCGGGGGTGTTGGCCGAAGCTGAGCAATTTCGGAGAAAGATACATCGCCACGCTCACGATCGGCTTGGATTTATAAAAAGCCCCCGATGGGAGCTAGATCAACAAAATGATTTTGTCTTCCTGGATTTCTATAATGCCTTCCTCTTCCAGGCTTTTTAAGGCAGTTTTAAAAGCGCGTTTGCTTAAGCCGAAAAGTTTTCTGATCACCAAGGGGGAGGTTTTTTCGTTTATCGCTGCCGCCCCGTCCTTATTCTTTAGATAAGCGATAATCTTTTCCCGGTCCGCAGCGATTTGTTTGTCCCTGTCGAAATGAATGATTCCGGAATGGTCATCCTCATTGCGCGCGGTGATCCTGACTTCGACTTTTTCGCCAAGCCGGTATTCTTTTCTGAGTTGCCCGCGATGAACGAAAATCACATTAAAACAGGGGGTCACAAGATTGATGCCGCTAGCGGTAATCCGGTAGACGAAAGCAGCTTGGACGGAGCCGAGTTCCAAGGTTTTTTTTGCAAGACCCAGGAAATCCTTTTTCGTCGCCGGTTTTGCAAGCAGCCTGCCTCGCCGCACCTTCAATATGCAGGCAATGCGGTCGCCTTGCTTGGGCCAGACGGATAGGTCTCCAGGCAAATCATCCGCGGAAAGTAAAACGTCCTTGGAGATGCCGATGTTTAGAAATGCCCCGTATTCCGCACTGACATCCGCGACGGTTCCGAATCCGACCCTTTCAACGGTTGCCGTCGGGAGATAAAGGGTCGCTGCCAAGCGGCCCTTTTTGTCCGCATAGATGAAGGCTTCAACCCCATCCCCTTCTTGCAAATCCCGGTAATTGCTTTCGTTCCGGTGGAGGAAATATTCTTTTTCCCCGTCCGTTAGCATATAACCCAATTTTGTGGTTCTTGTTACTTTAAATTTTTTAATTCTTCCCAAATCATTCATTTTCTCTTCCTCTGTTATAGCCACGGTTGATGCATTCTTCACCGAAATGCTTTTTTAATGATTTCAAAAGTTTCCTTATTTCTTCTTCTTTTTCAATTTCTGATAAATCGTCAAAGATGGTGATTTGCCGGGCTGCTTCTTTCATTTTCACAAGGCGGGTTGCGGAAATGCCGATGAGACGGATTTGATCGCCCGGCTCAAACATTTCTTCCAAAATTTCTTCCGCAACATCATAAATCACACCGGCTTCGGACGAGGGACTCGCAAGGGCCTTGCTGCGCGTGATTTGATGGAAATTTGGATACTTGATGATAATCCCGATAGTCTGTGCCTCCTTTTCCTGTTTTTCGAGACGGTGACTCACGGTGTTCGCAATCACTTTCAACGTTTGTTTCAGAAGGGAGATGTCAAAGACGGGATTATCAAAAGTGTGCATATTGCTTACGGAAAGATTTTCTGCTTCCCCGGTGACTACTTCCGCGCTCCCCTGGCCCTGGGCCCTGGCGACTAGGGCTCTGGCATAGGCTTCGCCGACGACGGTTTTTAATTCGGAAAAATCGACTCGCAGAAGGTCCCCGATCTTGTTGATGCCGATGGCCCGGAGTTTGGGGGCTGTTTTCTTACCGATGCCGTACATTTCTTCAATCGGCAGCGGCCAAAGATATTTGTCGACTTCCCTTTTTCTTAAAACCGTGATCCCGAGGGGCTTTTTCATGTTCGAGGCCATCTTGGCAAGGAATTTATTCGGTCCGATGCCGATGGAACAGGGTAACCCTAGTTCTTCCAAAAGCTCTCGTTGAATCCGCTTCGCAAGTTCCAAGGGATGTTCGGTTTTGCTTCTCTCGGTCACGTCGAGATATGCTTCGTCGATGGACGCTTGTTCGATCAGGGGAGTGATTTTCTCAAAATAAGCCATGAAACGCCGTGAATATTCCTGATACAAATGCATCTTCGGCTCAACGATGATGAGGTCATGGCAGAGAAGGAGGGCATCGCGGACGAGCATCGTGGTTTTGATGCCGTATTTCCTGGCCTCATAACTGGGAGAGAGAATCATCCCCCGGTAGAGGGGATCCTTGTGGGCGACCGCGATTGGTTTTCCCATCAAATCCTTGTTTTCTGCCCTTTCCACAGAAGCGAAGAAACAATTCATGTCGATATGAAAGATTATTTTCGGCGCTTTCATAAAAATTTTCTTTCCTTTTACCCCTGTTTGTGTTATAATAGATTCAGTATTTATTATAACATAGTTTCCGAGGT
>ERZ773359.6290-NODE-6290-length-10593-cov-5.523059_pt1 | contig 10593 bp, 11 predicted proteins | sample MGYA00374955_ERZ773359 | MGnify/ENA primary metagenome ERZ773359 (study PRJEB29098, sample SAMN04486028) | biogas fermenter metagenome | study: EMG produced TPA metagenomics assembly of the Biogas fermentation microbial communities from Germany - Plant 4 DNA1...
ATATTATGGTGATGTTCGGACAGTAGACGTAACAGTAAGACGTTTAAGAGAGAAAATAGAAGATGATCCAAGCAATGCAAAATATGTTCTAACTAAGAGAGGAGTAGGCTATTATTTTAGGAGGATTTAAGTAGATGTTGAAAAGCATCCAATGGAAAATGGTAATAATTTTTGTCTTATTGGTATGGCTTGCAATGTCAGTAATTGGAGTATATATAGTGCAAGCAGTAGAAAAAGACCAAGTTAGCAATGTGATAAACAATACTATTTCAAGTGCTAAATATTTGGCCTTTCTTCTAATGGACAAAATGGCAAAAGCCTATAATATCCAGGATACCGTAGAGTATTGGCTTTTAGGTCAAGGGGATCAGATTAAAACTGTCTATGTTATTGATAAAGAAGGGAGATACCAGGCCCATAAAGGTGGTGGCCTTATGGATCCTGTAAATGATGGAATAATTATTTCCAGAGCATTGAAAGGGGAAATCTCTGTTGACTTAAACAATGACATTGACCTTATAAATAATTATAAAAGCATAGCTGTCCCCATCACTTCTAATAGCAATGAAGTTTTAGGTGCCATCTATCTGAATATCGATTTAACAAGCATAAATAAATCTATAGCCAATATCAGAAGCATCCTTACAAGCGCTACGGTTTGGGCTCTTTGTTTTACTGTACTTTTGGGAAGTATACTTTCAAGGACCATAACAGGTCCCATAAAAGAAGTAACATCAAAGGCACAAAAGCTGGCAAAGGGTGATTTTGATCATCATATTCCTGTAAGGTCAGACGATGAGGTAGGAAAGCTTACAGAAATGTTTAACTACCTCACTGTAAAATTGAGAAGCACCTTACAAGAGATGAACAATGAAAAGGAAAAAATGGAAACCATATTAACTTATATGACAGATGGAGTTGTTGCAGTAGATATCAATGGTTCAATACTTCATGCTAATCCTGCAGCTTTTAAGCTTTTTAATCTTAGCCAACAAGACGTAGAAGGTAAAGATTTCGACAGTATTATAGAAATGTTAGGATTAAACTTTAAGCATAAAGATTTGTTTTTAGATGGCGAAGAAAAAAACGATCTATTAGTTTTAGGAAATTCAACAATAAGATATAGTATCGTTCCTTTTAGAAATGAATCGGCTGAAATAGCTGGTGCTATTATTGTGCTTCAGGATGTAACGGAGCAGGAAAACTTGGATAGAATGAGAAAAGAATTTGTAGCTAATGTTTCTCATGAACTTAGAACGCCGCTTACAACTATAAAAAGTTATACAGAAACGCTGCTCAACGGAGCCGTTGAGGATAAAAATATGACTTTGAAGTTTTTAAATGTAATAGATAGTGAATCAGATAGAATGACAAGACTGGTAAAAGATTTACTGATGCTTTCAAGACTGGATTATGACAAAGCTCAATGGAATATGAAGGAAATTGATTTGTCAAAAATACTCAATGATTGTGTCTACAAGATGGATATATCTGCCAAGCAGAAAAACCAAAGTATATATTTGAATATTATGGATGATATACCAATAATCATAGGGGATAAAGATAGAATAGAACAGGTGATAATAAACATAATAAGTAATTCTATTAAATATACTCAGGAAAAAGGTCGGATTAATGTATCAATGTGGAAAGATGAAGAATATGTTTATATAAAGATAGAGGATAATGGCATAGGAATACCTAAGAAGGATATGAAAAGGCTTTTTGAAAGATTCTACAGAGTAGATAAAGCCCGTTCAAGAATGCTTGGAGGTACAGGTTTGGGGCTATCTATCGCAAAGCAGATTATAGAAGCTCATAAGGGTAAAATAACCCTGGACAGTATTTATGGAGAAGGAACTTGGGTTACAATTGCCCTGCCTATAAATCAAGTGTAAATCAACCTTAATTATGCTGTAATATTTTTGTAACAATTTTATTATATAATAAAATTGTAAAATGATATTGTTATTTTTGGAGGTAATTCCAATGCTAATTCCAATACGCAGCAAATATATGAAGATTTTATTCATAATAAGCTTAGTAATGATTATTCTTATGTCTTCTGCAATAAGTGTACATGCAAGAAGGCTGGATAGTTCTATACCTGTTTTTGATTTTATAGATGGAGTAGCGGAAGTTGAACAGCCCATTATTTACAATAATAGAGAATTATCTATAAAAGGGAAGGCATTGGAAGGAACAGTTATTACTATAAACACCTATTGGTATCAAGTTCACAAAGTAAAAACTATTATATTAAAAGATAAATTAAATCAAAATGATATTTCTGACACAGGAGAATGGATACTGCAGCATACTGAAGAATGCCAGGTTGGACTTTCAGGCATATTTGGCGCATCTGTGCCTATTAAGCCTGGCAGAAATAAAGTAGTTGTTGAATCAGATACAGGAGAATCTTATGAAATTGAGCTAGAATATATTGACAATAGAAAGATAACTGAGAAGATTTTCAGTGATATGTTTGATAGAGTTGATTTAATATTCGAATAAAGTATTCAAGGAATGGTTGAGTTGAAATTAGAAAGACTAAAATCTGCAGTTCTTTTTTGCCTAGTTTTAATAAGTATTGTATTGACTACCCAAATATGGTTAAATATGCCCATAGAGGGTATTTTTATTATGTCAAAAGAACCTGATGAAAATATTAATCTTTTGCTAAGCTCTAATAATGACAAGGCAAGTTTTATAAAACCAAATAAATTGATAATCAATAACAATGGAAGCCATACCCTTCTATTAAATCAAACGGAAGTAAGCATGATATATGATAGAATACTGGAAGACACAAGAAATATGGTGATAGCAGCTTTAGAAGCCTTTGAAGGGATTGACATTGAAAAACACGAGTATGAATATATCGAAAAACTAAGGGCAGGTCAGACTATTGAGCTTCAATTGCCTTTTTCTTATGATTATAAATTATTGACCGATATTTTAAGTATAGAAGATCCAAAGTGGCAAGGCATTGAACATATTGATGCAATTTTAGTAGGCTATTTTAGCAATAATCTTTATTTAGTAGATAAAGGAAATAACTGCATATTTGAGCTTAAATCCAAATTTTTAAAAAGCAGTATAAGATCGATGGTTGATATAATTTATAACAGCAGGCCATACTCTTACATATTTTTAAGTGAAGTAGATCATGAAAGATATAGTGACAAAGTGTTTATTCCTGTCAATATAACTGATCATTCCATGTGGAAATTGTCATCATATCCGGAAAGCCAAGGGTATACACCTGAAAACATTGCGGCCATTTTTTTTAAAGATAAAGATCCTTCTACTTTAAGGAGTATTGAAGATTCTGAAGGGAATATTGTCTACACAGATGGCGAGAAACAAGGAATCAGGATTAGCAAATCAGGGCTTATAGAATATGTTAATTATCAAACTACATTAGAAAATAGTAACAGTAAATTTACCTTGTTAGATGCTGTAAATATTGCCACAAATTTTGTGAACAATAATCTAGGATTCCCGAAAGATTCATATATTTCATCTATAGAACAAGAAACATTAAATAACGAACTTTATAGGTGTTTAATAAGATATAATTATAGGTATGAAGGGATTCCTATAGTCAATTATGATATAAATATGGATAATCCTATAGAAGTTGAGATAGTAAATGGAGAAGTTAAAAGATATAGAAGAATAGTAAAAAATATTAGGATAACTGAAGAAGAAAAGATATTGAAGAATCCTCTAGAGATTATAGATATACTTTTCGTGAGATTAAACCATTATAAAAATATTGATATGGATGATATCAGGATAAAAGATATGTATATGTCATATTTTGAATATGGAAGGGATATACCTACTTCTATGATACCGGTATGGGTTGTAGAAATAGAAGGGGATTTTAAGGATACTGGTAAATATATACTAAATGCAGAGTCGGGAGTAATACTTTATGAACCTTACTAAGATAATATGAAATATTCCCCATATGAAAGGGGCTGGATTTATTGAATTGGTCAAAGGCGAAGACTATATTGATTATTGTTTTTTTGATTGCGGATATTTTTTTGTTTTATGAATTGTATCCAAGTGCAATACAAAGCAGAAATGCAATAGATGATGAGAAAGTTCAGGAGGTTATGGAATATCTTGGAAACAAAGGAGTTTTTGTAAACTGTACCATTCCCAAAGCCAGCAGGCCTAAAAAACCCCTGAGTGTTAAATACAAATCCTTTGATAGTCAGTTTGCACTGGAGAAATTCTTTCAAAATCCTCAAGATATATCAATACATCAATATGAAGATAAAACAATTATTGAAGATGAAGAGATATACCTTGAAATAAACAAAATAGGTGAATTGACATATAAGAATAAACAACTGATGGGAAATCAATCAGAAACCATTGATGACGAAATGGCTTTAAGTAACATAGAGGAATTTTTGAAAATAATAGGAATAATGAATAAAGATATATATGATTGTACAAAAATTAAAGAAAATGGTTATTTAAAAATGCATTGCAGCCAAGGATATAAGGGGACTTTTTTAGACCATAGCTATTTGGAAATAAATGCCACAAACGATGGAGTAGCTTTTATGAAAATGCTATGGTTTGAAATTGAGGATAATGAGAAAAATAAAAATGATATAATACATCCTTTAAGAGCTCTGATTGAACTGCCTGGGCTTTATGAGGATTATGATGGTAATATAATTGTAAATGATATAAGCCTAGGGTATTATTTTAATACTGATATGGAGGAAGTTAGAGAATTCGATATGACAGAAGTAAAGGAAGGCAAGGCAGTACCCGTTTGGAGAATTAATGCAAATGTGGGCAAAATATACATAAATGCCTATAATGGGACAGTTGAAAAAAAACAAAAAATAGTGCAAAATATTAGCAGTATGGTATAATGATACAAGGCTTCAATATATAAGAAAGGCTTACTATGGAAACATTTTAATAACAAAGAAGCCTTTCTTGAAACTCATTACGGAAAGCTGGTATTAAGGCAGAGCTATGCTTTTCTGTGGGTTATAAAAGATAATGTACATGGAGCCTTTTATTATTCCAATAATATTATCAAAGAATTTTGATAATGATATAATTAAATAATGAAATAATATATTATCATAACTAGATAGATAAGGGGTAGAAACAATTGGATAAATTGATTATAGAAGGCGGTTACCCACTACGAGGAGAAGTAAACATAAGCGGTGCTAAGAACTCTGCGGTGGCAATTTTGCCTGCTGCATTGCTAGCAGGAGCCCCGTGTACTATTAAAAACCTTCCTGACATTAAGGATGTAGCGAACATAATAGATATCCTAAAACAGTTAGGAGCAGAAGTGAACAAGGAAAGTCATGATAAAGTTATTATAAATAGCAATACTATAAATACATATAAAGTGGATTTCGAATTATCTAAAAAATTAAGAGCTTCTTATTATTTCATAGGAGCTTTACTTGGTCGTTTTAAAAAGGCAGAAGTACCTTTTCCTGGAGGATGTGATATAGGTGTAAGGCCTATAGATCAGCATATTAAAGGTTTTGAAGCTCTGGGTGCAAAAGTTATCATTGAGCATGGTATTATAAGGGCAGAAGCAGATGAATTAGTCGGTGCTCCTATTTTCCTTGATGTAGTCAGTGTAGGAGCTACGATAAATATTATGTTGGCAGCATGCATGGCTAAAGGAACTACAATCATAGAAAATGCTGCAAAGGAACCATATATTGTTGATACTGCAAATTTTCTCAATGCGTTAGGTGCAAACATAAAAGGTGCCGGTACTGATGAAATTAAAATAAAGGGTGTTGAGACCTTAGGCGGATGCGAACACACTATCATACCAGATCAGATGGAAGCGGGGACCTACATGATTGCTGCCGCAGCTTCCAAAGGGGATATAATAGTTAAAAATATCATACCAACCCATTTAGATTCCATAAGTGCAAAGATGAGAGAAATGGGTGTAAATATAATAGAAAATGGAGATTCTTTGAGAGTTATTGCTAATACAAGACCTAAGGCTGTTAATATAAAAACCCTGCCCTATCCTGGTTTTCCAACGGATTTGCAGCAGCCCATGAGCGTGCTTCTATCTATTTCAGACGGTACTGCAATAATAAATGAAAGTATTTATGATGGAAGATTTAAGCATGTAGATGAACTAAAAAAGATGGGAGCCAAAATCAGTGTTGAAGGAAGAATAGCCATAGTAGAGGGAGTGCCTAAACTTTTAGGTGCACCTGTATGCGCTACTGATTTGAGAGCAGGAGCAGCTATGGTAGTTGCAGGCCTGTCTGCGGAAGGGGAAACAGTAATCAGCAATATTACACATATTGAAAGAGGTTATGAGAATTTTGAAAATAAACTTATAAAGTTAGGAGCCAAAGTAAAAAGGATTAATGAAGAAGATTAGATGACTTAATGATTTGGCATAGACCGTAATATTTGGGCTATTGCCTTTTTTTATGGAGGAATGATAATGACAGTAAAGTTTTGCTCAATTGCAAGTGGCAGTAGCGGAAACTGCGTATATGTTGGTGATGATAAGTCAGGATTATTGATAGATGCTGGTGTAAGCTGTAAGAATATTTTAGAAAATCTGAAAAATATAGGAGTATGCAATAGTTCGATTAAAGCCATTTTGCTTACTCATGAGCATTCGGATCATATGAAGAGCATAGGTGCCATGTCAAGAAAACTAAACATACCTATTTATGCCAATCCTAGCACCTGGGAGTCTATAGAAGGTTCAATAGGCAAAGTAAAATCAGAAAATATTAGAGTGTTTCAAACAGGAAAGGATTTTTTTATAGAAGATATATGTATTTCACCTTTTTCAATACCTCATGATGCTGCAGATCCAGTAGGTTTTACATTTAATTTCGGCACTAAAAAAATCGGACTGGCTACTGATTTGGGTTATTTCAGCGATAATGTAAAAGATGCCTTAAAGGGATCCGAAGTGGTTATGCTTGAGGCCAATCATGATATTGAAATGCTAAAGATGGGAAGTTATCCATATTTTTTAAAGAGGAGAATACTAGGTGAACATGGCCATTTATCCAATGAAGCATCGGGGCATGCTGTTTGTGAACTTGTAAATTTGGGAGTACAACAGATATTACTTGGACATTTAAGCAAAGAAAACAATTTTCCAGAATTGGCATATGAGACAGTTAAAGGAATTATGGAGGAAAAGGGTATTAAGGTAAAAAAGGATGTTACTTTAGACGTAGCACCTAGGAATTCAATAAGTAAAGTGTTCTCTTTGTAATGTTTTTGGGATAATAAAACTGTGTTGAGTATATCATATTATAGGTACAAAAATCATGGCATACTTTTAAATAATCCAACCACACACCCTATAAAAATAAAGAAGAGATAATTCTTTTATCATTTATTGATAGAATTTTATATTAAAGAAGGTGAAAATGTGGATAATAATGGGTTTTATGGTTTTCATGAGGATTATAAGCCTAGGAGAAAAAAAGGAAATGGTCTAGCTTATTTTGCAGTAGGATTGTTAGGTGCTATAATTGGCGGTTTTATAATGGCTTTAATAGCTCCTATGTATATCTATAATAAGTATCTTCCAATACCTAATAGTAATGGAGAGAATATAGCTCAACAAATTGTGATAAAGCCTACAGAAGATATAAACGTTGCAGGGGCAGTAGCCAAAAAGGTTATGCCAACAGTTGTTGGAATAACTACTGTGACATTACAGAGAGATTTTTTCTTTGGGTCAAGATATATTGAAGGTGTTGGCTCTGGGGTAATTGTTGATCCTAGAGGGTATATATTGACTAATTCTCACGTTGTAGGAGATAAAAGGCGTAAATTGACTGTATATTTAGCTGATGGAAGGGAATTGGAAGGAAATGTTTTGTGGCAAGATGCAGGATTGGATCTTGCGGTGGTTAAAGTAGAAGCTGATAACCTACCTTCTGCTGAGCTTGGGGATTCAGATTCTCTGATGGTGGGAGAAGTCGCTATTGCTATAGGAAACCCTTTAGGCCTTAGATATGAAAGAACCGTAACCCAGGGAATTGTTTCCGGCTTAAACAGGAGTATAATGATAGACCAATATACTATTATGGAGGATTTGATTCAGACTGATGCAGCAATAAATCCAGGCAATAGTGGAGGACCTCTTATAAATAGTAAAGGACAGATAATAGGTATAAATACGGTAAAAGCATCTGCAGAAGGCTTGGGCTTTGCTATACCGATAAATGTAACCAAACCTGTGATAAAGCATTTTGTTGAAGACGGGGTATTCAATCCTCCGTATCTAGGCATATATACATTGGACAGGGAAATAATAGGCTATTATGATACTGACATAGAAATAAAATCAGGTCTATATATAAATCAAGTAATAAAAGGTTCTGCAGCAGAAAGCGCAGGTTTAAGAGTAGGAGATATAATTACCCATGTAGATAATGTGGAAGTAAATACAATGCTAAAGCTAAGGAGCGTATTATACAATAAAAAGCCTGGCGATACAGTGCATATCAGATATCAAAGGAACGGAAGAGAATATGAAACTGAAGCAATTTTACAAGGCAGATAAATGAGCATAGCTCAAAGGAGTGCATTTGATGAATATCAGCATAATTACAGTAGGTAAATTGAAAGAAAAATACTTGAAAGAAGCCGTTTCGGAATACTCCAAACGGCTTTCAAAATACTGCAAACTGGACATAATAGAAGTGCCTGACGAAAAAGCCCCGGAAACCATGAGTCTAGCTGAACAAGAAGCTGTGAAGAAAAAAGAAGGTCAGTCTATATCGAAACATATTAAAAATGATACCTATGTTATTGCCTTGGCTATTGACGGCAAAATGCTTTCTTCTGAAGACTTTTCAGATTTCATAAATGATCTTGGAATAAGAGGTAAGAGCAATATTGCCTTTATCATAGGTGGTTCCTTGGGCTTGAGCGACGAAATTCTGCGAAGAGCAGATTACAAACTATCTTTTTCACCTATGACATTTCCTCATCAGCTTATGAGGGTAATACTCCTTGAGCAGATATACAGGGGATTTAAGATAATGCGGGGTGAACCGTATCATAAGTAGGACAAGCTGTATTTGTTAAATATAGATGACTAAGAGGTTACTATGAACTATAATTGAGTGATATAATGTATATAAGTATACTTATAGCTGTTGTATTAGGAGTATATGCTCAAGATATTGCTTATTTTCTCTATAATAATTTAGCCATGCCTTTAATGGTAAGTTTAAGCATTGCAACAATATTTAGCATACTTTTATTTCTGAGTCCACCTATATTAATATCCAAGCTTAATAAAAAACATATAGTTGGAGAGAAAGGATTTAATATTTATTTTGGTATTAATATTTTAATAGGCATAATTATATCCGCTTTTTCATTAATTGTTTTAGTAGCGTGGTGTGGTTGATATATTGAATAAAGGGGAAATCCCAGTGCTAGAAATATCATCATTATATATTATATATAGCGAGGAGTATGATATAATATATTGTATAGAATAATTTAAAAAAGGTGATATCTATGAAAGATATAGAACAAATAATTAAAGAAGTAAGTGGGACTATGGCAATGGAAGGAATGTATTTGAAAGAAGAAGATAAAGAGAGAATTAGAATATGCTTATCCGATGAGGTAAGTTTTGAAGAAATGAAGAGAAGAGTTATTGAAAAGCATACTGTAAGGATATAGGTAGGGCATTATGGGTAAGAATTATGATTACAGTTATGAATGGGATATAAAGTATTGTTATCCAAATTCTTTTACATTAAGAAACAAATTTAATATTACGAATAGTGAAGAACTTATTATAGCAGAGATGGAATATACATCCTTAACCATAGCAGAAATAAAGGAGAATCCAATTAAAGGAGACTTCAATTTAAAACATTTACAGGACATACACAAACATGTTTTTAGGGATGTTTATGATTGGGCTGGAGAATTAAGAACTGTAAACATATCCAAAGGAAATCCATTTTGCAATTGTATGTATATTGAGGTAGAGGCAGAAAGAATATTTTCGGAGCTAAAAAAAGAAAACTATTTAATAGGAATATCTAAATTAAATATATGTGATAAACTTGCTTATTATTTAGGTGAAATAAATGTACTACATCCTTTTAGAGAAGGGAATGGTAGAGCCCAGAGAGTTATGATTGAATACTTAGCACAAGTTGCAGGTTATACTGTTGATTTTTCAAATATATCTAATATAGAAATGATAGAAGCAAGTGTTGATGCTTTTAATTGTGATTATGATAAAATGACAAGGATATTTGGGAAGATTACCAAGCCTATTACAAAAGAAGAACAGGAAGATTTTATAAGGGAAATAGCAACTATATATAGTCCAGTTATAAAAGCATATAATTCAATAACAGGAAATAAACCACTTGATTAATACAAGTGGTTTTATAAATTAATAAAAATTATTTTTAAATTTTAATTAGATATATTTATTGCCAGGTACATCCTATTTATTTTGCTAGTAGTACCGATACGGTGAACCCTATCATAAATAGGCCAAGCTATGGGCTATAGGACAATGTTTAAGGGGTTACT
>ERZ773359.6291-NODE-6291-length-10591-cov-9.587225_pt1 | contig 10591 bp, 16 predicted proteins | sample MGYA00374955_ERZ773359 | MGnify/ENA primary metagenome ERZ773359 (study PRJEB29098, sample SAMN04486028) | biogas fermenter metagenome | study: EMG produced TPA metagenomics assembly of the Biogas fermentation microbial communities from Germany - Plant 4 DNA1...
ATTTGGCTAAGAGGCGAAGAAGCCATAGAACTTGGCCAAATGCTAATCAAGCATGGAACCAATGCATTAAAAGCAAATATGCTTAATCATCAGCACATTCATATGGTAAGAAGATTAGACGCTTACCTTAAAGAAAATCGCATTGAGAAAGTCGTCATGACAGTGATTGACGAACATCCTGCTAACTACGGGCCAGGCTTTAAGGCTTATCAAGTAAAACCCGTATGGATCAAGGGAATGGAACCAATGTATGACGAAGATTTCAGTTTTGAAACAATAATATATTGGTCTCCATTTGAAGATGATTATAAGCAACAACTCTCCTATTGGGGCGGAGATAAGGTTGAGTTTATAGGCTACGACAGAGAAGCAGAGCTAGAAGCCTTTCATAAAAACATGAATGAATAAGAAGAACAATAGGAGGTCTGTAACATGAGTTTAATTACTGGAATTAATGCTACCGGATTAACATTCGGAAATCGTAGCGACGTATGCGATATCACTGCTAGGGAGCTTGCAATGAAAGAACGCATAGATATGCAATCAGCAAGAGTAAAGTTAAGAGGGCATCTTGAAGGTAAAAAGTGTATCAAGCTTAGAAAAAATGGGACAGAGTTCGTTATTTCTCTTGAAAAATGGCATGAGATTGCCAAAGCAAACCCTCTAGAACAGGAGGAAACTTGCACCTATGATGAAGAGAAAAAATCCGAATGATGTCAGAGGAAGAAGGATCAACTGTCCAGACTTCGAGATGTGCCCTTTATGTTATGGATGTAGAGCCTTTAATCCTCGCTTTGCAAAGTGTCATGCTTGCAAAGAAGAAAATCAGAAATTCAATCTATGCAAGACAGAAAGACATCGACCAGACTTACTTGAAAAGATGATCCGTAGAGAACGCATCGAGATTTCTTAGGAGGTGCAGCGTTGAATTTAATTCTTCTCTATAACCAACAAGAACAAAAGAGAAGAGCAGAACAAACCTTTCAAGGTATTCAATTGACACCGTTTCAAGTGAATCTGCTAAATATACTCAAAGATAAAGCTCGTCGTGGTGAAATTGCTCATCCTCTAGAAGTTAGAGCTCCTCGCCAATCGGGAAAAACCACCGTACTGTTAAAGTTGGCAGAAGAGTGGAATATGCCACTCGTTGAAGGCAATGCAGCATTCGCACGCCACTTAAAAAGACAGTATCCTCACCTAAAAATAATCACTGCAGATGAAACGCGTCGTCTAAGAGGCTCAAATGATCAAGCCGTACTTGTAGACGAAGGCGTTGACCTTAACCGAATTGATCCAGATATAAGAATAGTAACAGGAATTCATGGGAGGTATTATTAATGGATTTAAAAAATATTAAAGACAGAAAAAATAATGGTCTAGATAAAGAAATGTATCGTCATATTGATTTTATGGTTGTCGAAGAACTACGCAACTTTGTATTGGAATCCTTAAGTCGCTTCGGTACAGTAGAGAAGCTGGAAGAAGCAAATAAAGTGGGAGATGTTTTACTGGCTTTATTAAAGCGCAGAAACCTATTAGGAGACCATACTCACCAAGCATTTGTTGATATACTAATAGCTGCAACATTGGTCCACAATCTGTTTTATGATGAAGAAGATTGGGTAACTATATTCCATACGAGACGTGACTTGACTCCAATTGCGATTGAATCAAAAGTAAACGGCCAAATGGCAGAAGCACTATTCTCAACTGTTGAAGGGCAATTAGGAGATCAAATGCCTGTTGTTGAATGTATTCCTAAACCAAATACACCAACAGAGATCTTTGCTTACGCTATATGGTTCGTAAAATATAATCCACATAAGTAAGGAGGCTTAGGGCATGTATGAACCTAGTTTATAAATACATTATGCAGAAAACGAAAACTCCATATCAAAAGGGCAAGACTTACTTGCTATTAAGAAATTGTGATACGGAAAATGCATACGTTCGACATGCCCGCATCCATCCTGGTGAATGCTTTATCTTAGAAAAGGACGAAGCCTATGATTTACTACATTTCATCTTGTACGATAAAAAGGTTGTCGTAGCAGCAACCATACAAGATACATAACATTAACAGCAAAAAATATATTTTAAGTTCCTTCTAGAGAGGGGGGAATATATTTGATCATAACTGAACAACAATTTTTTGATTACATTCATTGTCCAGCCTTATTTGAAATGACATACATCAAAAAAATACCGATGGAAGAAAGCACAAGCTTTCCTAAGCTCCTTGAAAAGGTTGCTAAGTATTTTTACCTTCACTTGCTTAATGGTCGCATAGCAAGCGCCAGTGAGCTTAAAAAGAAGTGGGACAGCATTTGCCAAGCAAATGAAGATAAGATTGACAACAAAAAAGTCATGGAAGGCATTGGCCTTATTTTCAAATTACTCAATTGGGCGGACAAAGAGCAGCCAGTCGTTTTAGACATCGATACAAGGTATAACATCCATGTTGGCAATGTGGAGCTTGTAGGGAACATGGAAACCATCCTGGCAGCTCCTAACAAGAAGTATGAATTATTAATTACAAGTTTCTCTAGTCGATTACCAGACCAAATGATGATCGACATGAAGATGAAATACACGCTTGAAGCTTATGCATTTAACAAGGTTTACAACAAGCCAGTAGATGGCATTCGTGTTTACTCTGTAAAGCACGCAAAAGACTTCTACACCTATCGTACAGATGATGATTTCAAGAGACTTGAAACCGCCATCAAGAGCGTCGGAGAGAGCATTGAAAAAGGATTGTACTATCCTAGGGAGGGAATTATGTGCTCATCATGTCCGGCGAAAGGTTATTGTCGTTACTGGAGTTGTTAAGATCATGAGAGGATGCCGGTAATACAATGGTGCAGGTTCTTCATACTTAACAAAAAGGAGATGATTTGAATGGGTATCTCAATCAAAGAGTATGTTGGCTACTTCAACGAAGATCGCAAAGATAAAGAAGTAGTGAACAAGAAGAAGACGAATACGAGTAAAAAGAACACCCAAGCAAAGAAGAAAACTTCTAAGAAGTAATTTGGGCTGTTCGAAAAGAAGGGAGGGTCGTTCTTATGGCTGTTAAAACAAAAGCCAAGAAGAAAAAGATAGTCTATGAAATAGACGGCCTACAGTTTGCGACAAAACCTCTTTTCGAATTTTATCAAGAATTGAAAGAGCTTAAGAAACAGAAATTGATAAAAAGCTTTGCCCTTCCAACGATTCAAGAACAGAAGGCTAAAAGCAAATATGGAGCGAAGAAGTGCGAGATTGACGGAAATGTTTTTGACTCCATCATGGAGGGCAGATTTTACGTTTATCTAAGACAAGAAAAAGAAAAAGGTAATGTGAAGAAAATTGAACTGCAGCCAAAGTTTGTTCTTCAAGAAGGCTTCAAAAAAAACGGGAAAACAATCAGAGCCATTAACTACATTTCTGACTTTCTAGTAACTTACAAGGATGATAGAGTCGTAGTTTATGATGTAAAGGGTCGTGAGACTGCTGACTTCAAGTTAAAGAAAAAACTATTCGACTATAAGTACAGAGATCTTACTCTGATCTGTGTGCAATATCTCGCTAGGACAAAGCAATGGGTCGATATCCATGCTAAGAAGAAATCAAAAACTAAAAAAGGAGCGAAAGCGAGCAAATGACCAATTTATCTGCCAACCCAAACACGGCAGATAAATCCGGTGAAACTATAGAGGATTTTCAAGCTAAAAGAGAAGAAGAGTGGAAACAAGTCGAAATACTTGTAATGGAATACAAGAAACAGTTTGAAGGGAATGTGGATGATCAACAAAGAGAAGCATCCAAGAAAGCCGCAGGCGAACTGTTAGATAGATTTTATCCTCTCTTTAAGAAGTATATGATCCTACTTAGAACCGGGCAAATAAACTTCGATGATAAGGAACAGAAACTATTTGTAGCCTCATTTATGGATGAAGATGCTCTAAAAAGGGCGTTAAGACGAAAAAAACAAAAAGCAAAATACAGAAACAAAATCTATCAAAAGTTTAATTTTATCAAAGAAACCTACGGCTCAATTCCCGAAGAAGAGATTCTGACAGACTTGCAAACCATATTCTTAGAAATGGCAAAAAGATATAAGCAAATGGGTAAAAGCTTTTGCGGATACCTTTACAACAGTTTTCGCTTTGAAGTATCAAGGCATGTAAAACGCTTTACAAAAAACCTAATAAACATACCATACAAATATACAGAATTTGAAGACTACATGGAGGGATATCAAGAGCCTACAATTGAAAACAATTTTGAAGATAAGTATTATGAAGATGTCACAGGCATTCCAGATATGACCTGGATTGCCGGAGAAAGTTGTTCTGATCTATTTCAGGTCTTAACCCCTATCGAAAGAAAGCTATTAATAAAATACTATCTCGAAGATTGGAATGACCGACAAATTTCAGAAGAGTTCGGCATCCATATAAATACCGTAAATCAGAAAAGAAGACAGGCGGTGGGTAAGATCGCCCAAGCCCTTAATATAGATGAAAAAGATGTTAAGAGAAGTAGAAAAAGTGGAAAGAAAACAATTATGCCATCAAGATCAAGGCAACAATAGAGAAATAAGTGCTCCTTTTATGGGCACTTTTTCTTGTATAGAAATACTTGACTAAATATTTTACAGGGTGTATAATATAGTTAGTAAAAGTTAGTAACTGTTAGCAACTCCACAGATAAAGAGGTGAAATAGAAATGGCAATAAAAGATACGCAAATTAATGCCTCAGTGACAATGGACAGAGAAGTACATAAGAAACTAAAAGAGGACGCTGAGAGAAACCATAGAAGCTTCTCAAAGCACGTTGAGTATATTCTTAAGCAGTATCTAACTGAATTGGAAGGGAGTGAAAACAAATGAAATGGAATGTCTTACAAGCGGATCAAGACCTTGTAAAACAATACATGAATGAGCTAGACATCAATGAAATCATGGCGACTATTCTAATCAATCGTAATGTTGATTTAGAAACAGCCAATATCTTACTAAACAATCCCGCTCTTGCTATTCAAGATCCAAAACTCCTTATCAATTCAGAAACGGCTGCTTTGGAAATCATTGAAGCCGTAGAAAATCAAGCTGAAATATGGGTGTTTGGTGACTATGACGTAGACGGAATTACATCAGGGTATGTCATGACAGACTTCTTAAAGAGTACAACAGACAATACTGTTTATCCATATTACCCTAACCGTTCAGAAGGATATGGCTTAAACATGGACTTCTGTAAGACATTAGTACAACGTAAACAAGAAGAAGGCATTGAACATATGCTTGTGATTACCGTTGATAACGGAACCGGCTGTATAGAAGAAGTACAATACTTAAAAGACAATGGTATCAACATCGTTGTTACCGACCATCATAAAGCAAAAGCTACTCTTCCAAATTGTACGGTTGTTAATCCACATATTACAGATGATCCAGTTTACCACCATCTATGCGGTTGCGGTGTTGCCTATAAAATGATTCAAGTCATTCAAGATTTAGTTGGTATGAGCAAGGACTATACAGAAAAGTATTTATTCGCAGTAGCCTTTGGAACAATCGCAGATGTAATGCCAATGACACCAGAAAACATTGCTCTAATCAAACTAGGACTAGAACAAGTGAATAGCTCTAAATGTCATAAAGCTATAAAATACTTCAAAGACTATATCGGCAAGAACAGCCTTAACCCTAATACTGTAGCTTGGGATATTGCACCACGACTGAATGCTTGTGGAAGAATGGGCGACATTGAAAAGAGCGCTGCATTGTTCTACATGGATGAAGATAGAAAAACTGACATCATGGATATCATTATTGAGATTGAAGAACTCAACGAAGAGCGTAAAGCTTTAACAAAGAAAGCAGAAAAAGAAATCGAGAAGATGGACTTCTCAAATGACTATGCTTGTATCTTTGACGCAAGCAATTACCCTGGCGGTATATCAGGAGTTATCGCAGGTAAGATGGTCGAAAAGTTTGGTAAGCTTGCTCTTGTTGTAAGCGGTAGCGATGATGTATTAGTCGGAAGCGCAAGAAGTCCTGAAGGATTAAATCTTCAAATCCTCCTTAACAACGAATTAAAGAAGGGCAATTTAATCAGTTTTGGTGGACATGAAAATGCAGCTGGCTTTACTGTTCATATTGATAAGCTAGTAGACTTACAGGATAGCTTAAACGAGCAAATCAAAGCCTTTATCGAAGAACATGGTATTGAAGAGCAAGAAGAGCCAACTATCACCATTGATTGCGAAATTGACCTTGATTGCTTGAATAAAGTTGTCTATGAAGATATTAACTCATTACCTTATGACAACAATGGCTTTGCTTCACCAGTGTTCAGTATTCATAATCTTCAAGTCTTAAAAACTAGAACATCAAGAAACAATGAGAATAACATTTGCTTAACTTTACAAGATATGAATGGTAAACAAATGGATATATGGGCGTGGAGATTAGGAGAGCTTTACAATGAATTAGGAAAGCCACAATTCATTGATATCGTTGGTACTATCGACCAGAACTTTATGAACAAAAGTCAATATACTTTAAACATCCTAGACATAAAGGCAAGTGGCGAAAATGAATCTAGTCGAGCTGTATAACCAACGAATAACTGTAAAAGATGTAGAAGAATGGTTTTCTCGCAACTTAATCGCCATCAGCAGTAACAAGTTGCGAGGCTTTCATTCTATCGTCATAGAAGTTTCTAGAAATAAAGAAACTGAAAAGCTTATGGACTTCATAGAAAAAGACCTTAATAGATTAGTAGAACGTGGTTCCATTCAAGAGTTACGAGTAACTAGAAATATATTCATTGAACAATACATACTGACAAGACCGTTTTATTTAAAATCTTATGAAGCGGGAAAGACACATTCAAATACTTTGAACCAGATAAAAGCACGATAACTATTAAATTGATCGCTCAAACCGTGTATAAGGAGATCTCTGAAACAAGGAGGCAAAGCGATGAATTTAGTTGATCTATATCTGGAGTTGACTGTCTTTCCGCTACATAAGATTTTGAATTGGCGGTATGAGCAGAGTGTGGAAAGAGATGTACTCCCAGTCTTTTCAATCGGCAGTCCATCGCCAAGAAGCTTCTCAAGAAGCGCCAGGCGTGCAAGGCGAATTGTATATATTACCTTCAATCATCTAAACGGACGAGAAGCCAATATGCTTCGTAGAAAAATACAATTGCATGAGCCGATTGTAAACTTAAAACTTAAAGCAGAGCACTCAACATTCTATATAAACAAAGGTTATATCACCAATATAGAAGTAGACGAGCCAGGGTTTTCTCTATACAGCTATAACGAGCATGAAGTATATACAACAATCACTGTAGAGTGCGATAATCTTGCTGTTCAAGCAGAGCCGCCAGTAACAAGTTTTGAGCAAAATGTATATATATCAAGTCGTTCACCGGAAAGCCCAAAACATGGTGACGTTTGGTTCAATACAGAAGACAGATCCTTATATATAAGAGAGGGGAAGTTGTTGCATTGAACTTAGTGGAGAAGACTAAGCACCACACAACACCACATTAATAGCAAGGGGGTAAGCGAATGGCAGACCGTTTACAGGTTGTGCTTGGAGAAGAAGAGATAGATGAAAACTTTGTCCATCTTCACTTGCACACATCATATAGCTTCCTGGATGGATTTAACGATCCATACGAAGCAGCTAAAAGAGCGAAAGAGTTAGGCATGAAAGCGATGGCCATCACCGACCACAACCACTTAGGCGGTGTAATCGAATTCCAAGATGCTTGTAAGAAAGAAGGAATTAAGCCACTGCTTGGATGCGAAATGTACTGGACTTGGGATACAAACATTTTATCTCTTCCTCTAGAAGAAAGAACAAAGCTTGCCATTGAGGCAGCTGAAAAAGATGGAGTCGTTATTCCAAAATCCAAAGGAAAGAAGAAAGTAAAGAAATCAGACATACAAGACTTAATAGCTCCATATGAGTATGACACGAAACAATATCACATTTTATTTATTGCTATTAACCAAACGGGATGGAAAAATCTTGTGAAACTGCAATCCGTAGCAGCTGAAAGATGTACGTTCAATGGCCGCTACCTTTGCGACACAGAAATGCTGAGAGAATATAACGAAGGCATCGTTATGACAACAGCTTGTATCTCTAACACGGTCCCTCATTTATTTATTGAAGGACGTGACGAAGAAGCTTATCAGATATTAAATGATTGGCATGAAATCTTTGGAGACCGCTTCTTCATTGAGATCCAGCCGTTAAATATCGAAAAGCAATGGATTGCCAACACAAAGCTCATCAAGTGGGCGAGAGAAAATAAAGTTCGCATCGTGGCAACAAACGACGTTCACTATACAAGAAAAGAAGACCATGATGACCACGACACATTGCTTTGTATCGGAATTGGCTGCTTCAAAGATGAAGAAGACCGCATGAGATACTCCAATGATTTCTGGATTAAAAGCTATGATGAAATGATTGAAAGTTTTGAGGAACAAGCAGAAAGCATGGAAGCGAACGACTTCGCGGGTAAGCAGTTCTTCAACAAAGAAGATTACTTAAACGTGGTCATACAGGCGCTCGCAAACACAAATATTATTGCTGATATGTGTGAAGATATTGCCCTTGGCTCCAGCAAACCATTATTCCCGAAGTTTGATGTTCCATTAGGATTTACACCGGAGAAATGGCTAACATTGCTTTGCTATACAAAGCTATATCAATACAAGAAAGAGCATCCAGAAATCGATGTAAAGATATACGAAGCAAGATTGGTTGAGGAGCTTAGTATTATTAACTCCAAAGGATTTGCTCCTTACATGCTTATCGTTCAAGAATACATCGACTGGGCCAATAATAACGGATGCCCGACAGGACCAGGCCGTGGATCTGCAGCAGGATCATTAGTTTTATTCCTGCTAGGCATCACAAAGATGATCGATCCAATTAAATATAACTTACTGTTCTTCAGGTTCTTAACAGCTGACAGAACAAGTCCTCCAGATTGTATGGTTGCGTAATTCATAAAAGGAGGTGATTCAAGATGGCAACTAAGAAAAAGAATAACACTAAAAAAACAACTAGAGATCATTCTTGGAATCCACCTTCACAAGGGACGAAAAAGCGTAATGAAATGCCAAGTCATTGCTTTTTGAATCCTAAAGAAAAGAAATATCCTTATAAGAAAAAGGTAAATGGCGAATGGGTAATCTCAAGGAGCGGCTTACGAGCTTGCATCACAAGAGCAGCCCAACACGGACATAAATCGATTGAAGCAAAAGCTAGGAGACTTTACCAGCGCCATTTTGATTCATCAAAGAAATAAATGCGTAACCAACATACAGTCGTACTTGCTGGAAACGGCAAGCTTAAAGAGCTCTGAATTGCTAGGAAACCTACGTCTAAAAAGATGCGTGAACATACGTGATTAGATACGGTAACTAGCAGCCAAGCCGGGAGTTCCCGGAAGGTTCAACGATCAGTCCGAAGGGACGTAGCGAAAGGTATTGCCAAGTAGCGAAGCGGAGCAACCGTAACAGGTAAAGCTGACGGCGAAGACATGATCTATCCCCTACATAAATATCGGGAAACCGAGGGTAGTCGAGGTTGATACGGACTTTGAATACTATAATCGATATCGCGTAATCGAACACTTAGAAGAACAGTACGGAAAAGCAAATGTAGCTCATATTGGAACCTATACTTATATGGGGGTAAAATCTTCCCTCAAAGACGTAGGGCGCGTTCTCCGAATTGATTTCGGCATTATGAATAGCATTACTAAGAAGATGGACGAAATCATCGACAAACCAAACGTAAAGTTCAAACACTATGATGCACTTGCTGAGTCAAACAGTCCGGATGACCGTGCTAAGTATCGAGAATTTAAAGCACTTGAAAATAAGTATCCTGAATTGTTTAGATTAGCAAGGCGATTCGAAGGTACGCCAAGAAACATGGGTATCCATGCATCGGGTATCCTAATTACACCAATAGCTGTTAATGAAATCGTACCAACAAGAAAAGCAAAAGACGGAACAACCGTTACGCTTTATACAGGAGTTCAGCTTGAAAGTCTAAACTTCTTGAAGTTCGATATTCTAGGGCTTAAAACAATCTCTGTTATCAAGAATTGCTTAGAGCACATCAATAAGGATTTAACCTTTGATGATCTATATAAAACACTAAAACTAAATGATAAAGGTATTTACGAAATGATCCGTAAAAAAGAAACGGACGGTCTGTTCCAGATTGAATCTAATCTATTCAAAGGCATGATTGAAGACATTCAACCAGACAATATCAATGACATCATCGTAATCAATGCCCTTGACTAACCGGGGGCAGTAAAAGTGGGTTATATGCTGGGACTTCCTAAAGCTCCTCACCACAACGGAGGCACGGTAAGCCAAACGTGAAGGTTTGAAAACGAGGTAGATGTAACAATGGATGATCAGCAGGCACGATAAGATCCGCCTCAACGACTGGGAGAATATCTCCGCTATACATGGGTGACTGTGTATAGTAACCCCACTAGATAGCTAAATAAAGCTATTGAATGATACAGTCTGTTCTCATG
>ERZ773359.6293-NODE-6293-length-10589-cov-8.700589_pt1 | contig 10589 bp, 9 predicted proteins | sample MGYA00374955_ERZ773359 | MGnify/ENA primary metagenome ERZ773359 (study PRJEB29098, sample SAMN04486028) | biogas fermenter metagenome | study: EMG produced TPA metagenomics assembly of the Biogas fermentation microbial communities from Germany - Plant 4 DNA1...
TACGACATAGAGTTGAACCCGGAAATGGAAGAAAGAATCTTTTTGCCCGAGAGTCCAGTGACCGGCATTGAGTGGTCTGGCGGCAAGGTTTGGCTGAAGGAAGAACCGCAGAAGCAAGAATAAAAGCTGCAGAAGAGTTGTTGTGTTTTTTGGAGTTGGGTTAAAGCAGCAGGGCGACGCTCAATAATGAATATCATCGCTTATAAAACCCTTTGGCTAAGTAGGCCGGAAGTGCCCATAACGAAACATCATTTTGGGTTCGGCAAATAACATTTCATGGTTGAGCTCTTACCCCGCCTCTGCTATTATAAAACCAAAATTAGGAAAGGGCACTTGCCTGCATGCTCAAGACAACCTGCCGCCTGCACAAGAGAGCCTGCCCGGCAAAGCTCGGCCCGGTCAATGCCCGGCACTGGATCCCAGCCTCCCTGCACAAGAAAACCTGCCTGCTCCTGGCCTTGCTCTTGCTCCTGCCCCTTATTGCTTCCGCCTGCGGCTACAAGGAAGATTCGCCGGAAGGAGCCGTTACCCGATTCCTGACCGCCTTAAAAAAGCTGGACGGAGAGACGGCCCAAAAATATTGCCTCTATGATGAAGATGATGAAGATGAAACCTCGGACGGGCGGGATGCGGCCCGGGAATTCATAGAGGAATTGGCTGCCCACGAAACCAACCGGCTCATGCTGGGCCGCTTGCGCTACAAAATTGTCTCCTCTTCCCTGGCAGGAGATACGGCTACCGTCAAGACGGAGATCACCAACATCGATCTGGCGGAAGTGCTCAGGATATACACCCAGCAGGCCATGTTCGTTGCCATGCAGGCCAGAAGCGAAGAAGAACTGAACGCAAAGATGGAGCAGCTCTTTCTGGACTTGCTCAAGCGAAAGGACAACAAAACGGTAACTTCGGCCGTGGATATAAGGTTAACCAGGGACGAAGACGGGTGGAAACTCTGTTTTGATCGCGAGCTGTGGAATGCCGTGCTGGGCGGCCTATTCAGCGCATTTGAGTCTCCGGAAGAAAGTTTTCAGGGACTTTTCCCCGGCCTGGGGGTAGACTAAAGGCTGGCTGCACCCCTGCACCCGTCAGGCTGAAGCCCTACTTTTCCCCGACTTAGAAGAAGACTAAAGGGGAAGCAGCAGTTTTGCGGCACATCTCTGCCTGTAATTTGCACGGGCACGCCCCGAGCCGACGACCGCTCCGCCTGCAATTTGCCGGGCACAATCCGGCGACCGACCGACCCGGCAGGCAATTTCCTAGTCACCACCCCACCCCGCCCCAACCTGGCAGGCAAGTCGCAGAAACAGCAGGCAAAGGCCTCAAAATCCGCCTGGTCCCCCTAACTGTAAAAAAAATCAAACCGCAAGCCTATAAAGGGTAGTTCGCATTATCCTCTCCGCCCCAATATCAATATCATATCCAATATTTTCTTTGCCCTCCAAAAAGGTAAATAAGAAGGCCGAACCGAATAATTCCCAGGGACTAAAAACGCCGGGAGGCAAATTATGGAACACTGGTCCTGGATCCTGATTGCCCTGTTGGTCATTTTGCTGGCCGTGGTGCTCCTCCGCACCCTTTTCTTTCGCTCCAAGAGATTCCCGGCGGGACCAAAAAGCAGCCTGGAGATAAACGTCGAGAAAGCGGCGGAGAGGCTGGCCGGGGCGGTCCGCCTGAAAACGGTTTCCGAGTCCGATCCTTCCAAGATAGACCGGGCTCCCTTCCGGGAGATAATCCGCTACCTGGAGCAGGCCTACCCCCGGGCTCATGCCGTCCTGGAGAAGGAGCTGGTGGGGGAGTACAGCCTCCTCTACCGCTGGAAAGGACAGGACAGCTCCCGCTGCCCGGTGCTTTTCTCCGCCCACCTGGACGTAGTCCCCGTGGAAGAGGGGACGGAAGAGGACTGGCTCTACCCTCCCTTCAGCGGGGCCATCGCCGAGGGCCATGTCTGGGGGCGGGGGACCCTGGATGTAAAATGCCAGATTATCTTTATCCTGGAGGCCATCGAGCTCCTGGCGGCCCAGGGCTTTGTCCCCTCCCGGGATTTCTACCTGGCCTTTGGCCACGACGAAGAGTTGGGTGGGAGCGAAGGGGCGGCCCGCATCGCCTCCCTGCTCCAGTCCCGCGGCCTTGACTTCGAATATGTCCTGGACGAAGGCGGCTGCGTCAACGAAGGGGCCATCTCCCTGGTTCCCCTTCCCGTGGCCGTGGTAGGCATCGGAGAGAAAGGCTTTGCCAATATCCGGCTGACCGCCGCCGGCGAAGGCGGCCATGCCTCCATGCCGCCCCCCCATACTGCCGCCGGGATCATCGGCGCCGCCGTGGCCGCCCTGGAGAAGCGCCAGCGCCCGGCCCGCATCAGCCCCTACCTGAAAACCATGCTCTCCTATATCGGCCCGGAGATGAAATTTCCCTACCGGCTGATCCTGGCCAACCTCTGGCTCTTCGGCCCCCTGTTCAAGCGCTTCTTCGCCGCCTTCCCCGTGGGCAACGCCCTGCTGCGCACCACCACGGCGGTGACCATGCTGGAAGGGGGGACCGCCCCCAACGTGCTCCCCCAGAAGGCCGGGGCCGTGCTCAACTTCCGCATCGCCCCGGGGGAAACGGGAGCGGAGCTGCTGGAACACGTCCGCAGGGTGGCGGGGAAAAAGGTCCAAGTGGAGCCCCTTATCCTCAACGAACCCTCCCTCATCTCCCCCGTGGACGCGGAGGGATTCAAGGCCATCGAAAGAGCCGTTTACAGCGTTTTTCCCGAAGCGGTGGTGGCGCCGTACATCGTCATGGCCGCCACCGATGCGGTAAAATACCAGTCCGTCTGCCGGAACATCTACCGTTTTTCTCCCTACCAGATTTCCTCCGAGGACCTGGAGCGGATCCACGGCACCAACGAGTGCATCTCCCTGGAGAATATCCGGCGGGGCATCCTTTTCTTCCTGGAACTCTTCAACGGTTAGCTTGGTTGGCTTACCTGGCAAGTTTATGGAAAAACAAGGGGGTAGCGCCATGCAGGAAGCGCAGGAATCCTACGAACTCAAAATCGGGAAGCGGGCTTTTTTAACCACGGCCCTGATCACCCTGAGCCTGATGATCGTCTCCGGGATCCTGACCCGGATTATCCCCTCGGGAACTTACCAGCGCCAGGCAGTGGGCGGGGTGGTCACTATCCTGCCCGATTCCTTCCGCCTGGTGGAGAAGGTGCCCCTGCCCGTTTACCGCTGGTTTACCGCCCCGGTGGAGGTCCTCTATGGAGAGAACGCCCCCATCGTCATCGTCCTGGTCCTCCTGATTACCTTTATCGGCGGCAGTTACGCCATCCTGAACCGCGTGGGCGTCTTTCGCGAGATCATCTCCAAGATCGCGGCCCGCTTCTGGAACCGCCGCTACGTCTTGATCGGCGCCGTCTCCCTGGTCTTCATGTTTTTCGGCTCCTTCCTGGGCCTCTTCGAGGAGATCGTCCCCCTGGTGCCCGTCGTGGTCATCCTCTCCTACACCATGGGCTGGGACGCCCTGCTGGGCCTGGGGATGAGCCTGATGTCCGCCTGCTTCGGCTTCGCCGTGGCCGTCTCCAACCCCTATTCCGTGGGCGTGGCCCAGAAGCTGGCCGGCCTCCCCGTCTTCTCGGGACTGCCCTTCCGGCTGGCCATCTTTGCTGTTCTCTACGCCCTGCTCTGTACTTTCCTGGTGCTTTACGCCCGGAGGCTGGATGCCGACCCGCGCCGCTCTCCCATCTACGAAGAGGACCGGGAGATGCGGGCCCGCTATGCCGGCGCCGGCCCGGGTGAGCAGCCGGGCAAGCAGCCGGGTGCGCACCCGAATGAGCGTCCGGATAAGTCCCTCCCGGATAAGACACCCCCGGCCAAGGCCGAATCCCCGGATGCCCTCGCCGCCCCGCCGCTGCCGGGAGAAGCGGAGCCGGTCCGGCGTGCTGCCAGATGGTTCCTGGGCTGTGTAGCCGCCATCCTGGCGGTGATCGTGATCGCCTCCCTGGTGGAAGGCTTCTCCGATTTTTCCATGCCCGCCATCGCCCTCATCTACCTGGTCGCCGGCCTGGGGGCCGGTTTCCTGGGCGGCCTTTCGGGCAGGGAGGTGCTCTCCACCTTTGGCAAGGGTGTGGCCGGGATCGCCCCCGGGATTCTGCTGATCCTCATGGCCATGAGCGTCAACCATATCATCACCCGGGGCGGGATCCTGGATACCATCATCTTCAAGATTTCCGGCCTGATCTCCCAGGAGATGCCCGTGGTCTCCGCGCTGATCATTTACGGCCTGGTGCTTGCCCTAAACTTCTTTATCGGCTCCGCCTCCACCAAGGCGGTGCTCCTGATTCCCATCATTACTCCCCTGGCGGACCTGGTCGGGCTGACGCGGCAGGCCATGGTCCTGGCCTTCTGCTTCGGGGACGGCTTCTCCAACGTGCTCTACCCCACCAATCCCGTCCTCCTTATCTCCCTGGGCTTGACCACGGCCAGCTACCTCCACTGGTTCAAGTGGGCAGCCAAGCTCCAACTCCTGGTCCTGCTGCTTACCGCCCTTTTTCTGGCCCTGGCGGTTTTTATCGGCTACGGCCCTTTCTAAAGGGGAGCGGTTTCTCCCCGGCCGGGGCGTCCCGGGCCTGTTTCTCCCCGGGCTTTCCGGCCAACCCAAAAATTCCGGAGAAAGGAGTTATTAAGTATGCTTATTCTTTCCAGGCTGTTCTTGGTTATCTCGGGAATTTTGCTGGTTGTTGATGCTGTTCTAATGGCCGCCGATATTCCCAATCCCCTGGGGCTCCCCTTGCCCTGCCCCATTACTCTTGCCCTGCTGGGCTTGGGTTTAATCCTCTTTGCCCTGACGAGCAAGGCCTTTACCAGGAGAAGATAGGCCCGGGTCGAGCCGGGCCGTTGAAGAAAAGCGCCCCTCCCAAAGGGAGGGACGCTTTTGCTTTCCCCGTAAAATATAAAACTAAACTTAATAAAATCTTAACTCTACTTAACTTAAACCTGGATAGAATGCTGCTTCTTTATCTGCCGCCTGATAATGAGCAAGACGATGGCCACGCCGATGAGCAGCAGCCCCAGCAGGAGATAGGTGAAGTAGCGTACGCCCTGGACCGGGTTGATCCGCCCGGAGGTTTCTTCATAATATGTGCTGGCCTGGGGCAGCCCCTCCTCGTTTAAAAGCTGGCCCGCGGCGTACTCTACAACAGCCTGCCAGACCTTCAACTCTCTCCCCTGGTCATAAACGATCAGCTTCTCCAGGTTTTCCTCGCCCACGGGATTGCCGTCGGCGTCTTTCAGGACGATCTCCAGGTGGGGCAGGATCTTGCCGACCATGGGCAGGAAGGAGACTATGTAGAGGTCGGTGACCACATGATAAAGCTCTTGATCCCCCCGCTTCAGGAGCTTGTAACCCTTGTCATCGCTTCCCTGGACCCCCTCCCCGGTATAGATTTCGGCCTTGGTTACCGCCCGGGTGGTGGGGATGGGCTGGTTGATAAAGGGGACGGTGAAAAGGATGGCGTTGGCCGGGTTGTACTGGTAGCGCAGGCCCGAGAACTGCAGGAAGAAACTGTCCCCATACAACTCCGGCAGCAGGACGGCCACCTCCAGGGCCCGCCGCAGCTCCTCCCCGGTTACGTAGAAGGAGACGATGGGGTAGCCGGCGGTACCCTCGGGGCCCATGCCCAGGCCGATGAGCTCCACCAGGTCATAGAAGGGGACGTGACCCCGGCTGCCGGGCAGGCTCCCCGGCGTGATGCTGCCGCGGATGGAGCCGTTGGCCTGCAGGGCCACATCCACCCGCTTGCCCAGCTTGGCTCCGGCGACCAGGCGCATGGCGTCGGTAATGAAGTTGCCGAAGGGCGACTCCTGCAAGGGCAGGGTCGGGATTACAAAATCGGAGATCATTACCGTCTCCATTACATCCTGGAAGCGCCCCCGGGTAAGCTCGCCAACCAGCCCGTTAAGGGCCTCGGTATGCTCTGCGATCAGGGCCTCCACTTCGGGATCCAGGGGACACTCCCAATCCAGGGGGATCAGGTAAGGCTGCCCGCTGCCCCCGCTTCCCCGGTTGCGTATGCGCAGCCTTTCCGTCCGGGGATCGTAGGCCAGTTCCAGCATCCCCAGGTGGCTCAGCTGGGAGCCGGCCTGAACGATGATGGTCTCCTCCTCCTGGATGGGTACGCTCAGGGCGGTGTGGCAGTGCCCGCCCACGATGACATTGATCCCGGAAACCGCCCGGGCCAGGGCCCGGTCCTCCTCCACTCCGGCATGGGTGATGGCGACCACCACGTCGGCTCCCTCCCCCCGGAGCCGGCTCACCATCTTCTTCGCCGTCTGGTGCTGGTCGGCAAATTTAATGGGCTCCGGGGAGGCGGCTACGGAGACGGCGTCCCGGCCGATAAGCCCGAAGAGCCCTACTTTCAAGCCGTTCTCCAGCTCCAGGAGTTGGTATTCCTTAAAGAGGCCGGCGGCCGGGTGCCCGGCGGGGACCTCCATGTTCGAAGCCAGCAGAACCGTCTTTTCGTTGGCTTCGGGATAGCCCGCCCGGCGCAGGTAGGCGACCAGGTTATCGGAGCCGTAGTCGAACTCGTGGTTCCCGATGGTAGCGGCATCGTAACCCAGTTGGTGGATCAGGCTTATCTCCGGGGAATGCCCGGCGGGAACCAGCCAGCTGTAAGGGGAGCCGCCGATAAAGTCGCCCGCCGAGAGCAGCAGCACCGGCTCGCCGGCGGCGGCTTTCTCTTTCCGGATCCGGCCCACGACGGTGGCCAGGCGGGCATAGCCGCCCACCGTCTTGTTCTCCAGTTCCGGGTGGTAGTCTATCGCGGGAGAGTGGGGAATCAGGGAGGAGTGCTCGTCGTTGGTGTGCAGGATGGTGAAATATAGTTCCGCCCCCTGCTCCGCGGCGCAGGCCGGGGAGAGCAGAGGGGTTTCGGAACAAGGCGCAAAAACCAGGGCCAGCAGGAGGCCCAGGAAGAATGCTCTTTTCCACATTGCCAACGTTCACCTCCGCCAGGTTCCTCAGATTTATCCTTTTTTCGCTGTTCCTGGCAATTATTCCTTCCCCCGCCGCCCCCGGCTTTATTTCCCGTCGGCCAGGTTATATAATATAAATAGAGCCTGTTTTCTTCGGCTTCCTCCCGCGAGCAGGCTTTTTCTCCCGCTGGAGCGGACCGCGGCAACTGCATGGAATACGACCTTGCATGTATAATATTATTGAGGTGATCTTGTGAACTATCTTAAGACCTTTCTTCTCATGGCTTTGATGACCGTAGTGCTGGTCCTGGCCGGCAATGCCATCGCCGGCACCGAGGGGCTGGTCTGGGCCCTGGTCCTGGCGGTGCTGCTCAACTTCTTTGCCTACTGGTACAGCGACCGGGCCGCCATCATGATGACCGGATCCGTCCCCCTGCCCGAAAACCAGGCGCCCCAGGTTTACCGGGCCCTGCGGGAGCTGACCACCAGGGCGGGAATGCCCATGCCCCGGGTCTACCTGATGCCCGTGGAGCAGCCCAACGCCTTTGCTGCCGGGCGCAACCCCGAGAACGCCGTGGTATCCGTTACCAGGGGCCTGCTGCACCTGCTGGACTACGACGAGCTGAAAGGGGTTCTGGCTCACGAGCTGGCCCATATTCGCAACCGGGACATTCTGATTAGCACCATTGCCGCGATCATGGCCGGCGCCCTGGTTTTTATCTCCCGCATCGGCATGTGGGGCGTGTACATGGGCGGGGGTCGCCGCCAGAATGAAGGCGGCGGTCTCATCACCGCCCTCTTCAGCCTCCTGGCCCTGATCCTGGCCCCCCTGGCCGCCCTGCTGATCCGCATGGCCATCTCCCGCACCAGGGAGTACCAGGCCGATGCCACCGGGGCTTCCCTGGCCGGTGAGGGCGAGGGGCTGGCCAGCGCCCTGCTGAAGATGGAGAGCTACGCCGCCCGGCGTCCCCTGGCGGTCAACGATGCCGCCTCCCATATGTTTATCATCAATCCCCTTTCCGCCGAGGGATTGAGGAACCTTTTTGCCACCCACCCGCCCATTCGGGAGCGGGTCAGAAGGCTAAGGGGATTAAATTAAAGCATATAAATTGTCGAATAAAAGGATTTGCCGCCGATTAGCAAGAATAAAAAACTTGTTAAATCTTAACACAAGCGGCAAATCCTTTTTTGTTTAAACTCTGGAGGCGGCTTTTGAAAGGTTATATTGATTTGCACCTGCACATTCTGCCTGGACTCGATGACGGCCCCGGGGACTTGGAGACAGCGGAGGAGACGGCCCGGATCCTGGTGGAACAGGGTTTTAAAGCGGCGGTGGCCACTCCTCACTGTCACGAAGGGCGGCCGTTGCCTGCGGAGATCTGGTGCCGGCTGGAAGAGCTGCAGGAGCATTTGCGCCGGCAGGATATACCCCTGCAACTTTATCCCGGAGCGGAACTGATGATGGAGCCCTACCTTCTGGAGAGGTTGGAACGGGGAGAGAGCTTAACCCTGGCCGGGAGCCGCTATTTCCTGGTGGAGTTCTCCCTGCTCCAGCCGCTGCCTCCCTATACCCGGGAGCTGCTTTTCCAGGCCCTGGTGCGGGGCTTTATCCCGGTACTGGCCCATCCCGAGCGGACCCGGGCTTTTATCCGGGAGCCGGAGCGCCTGGTGGAGCTGGTCCGGGCCGGCTGCCTGGTGCAGCTTTCTACCGGTTCCCTGGCGGGCCTCTTCGGCTCTCGGGTGCAGCGGTTCTCCCGCTGGATGCTGGAACAGCAGCTGGTTCACTTCCTGGCCACCGACGGCCACGGTCCCGGCCGCCGCCTTTCCGCTACGGGCAAGGGGATCCGGGAGTTGATTCGCCTCCAGGGGCGGGAGAGCACCGGGCTCTTCCTGCAGGAGAGGCCCTCCCGGGTGCTGACCGACGAACTCTTTGCGGTACCCGAACCGGGAGAATCTGCTCCACGATCCGGGTTAAACGGCTTTTTTAAGACAGTTTTCTCAGGGAAAAGGGATCTTGAAGTAAATCGGAGAAATAGATAAGATATTTTAGAAATGGGGTGCAAAACTTTGGAGCAGGAGCTGGACCTGCGCGATCTCTGGCACATGGTTGCCAACCGCTGGCAATTTATCGTGGTGATACCGCTGGTGGCCATGTTGATCAGCGCCGTTGTAAGCATCTTTTTTATAACTCCCCAGTACCAATCCTCCGCCACCCTCCTGGTGCTGAAGCAGCAGCCGGAACAGAGCCTGCAGTATTCCGATCTCCAGATTAGCCGCCAGCTGGTGCAAACGTACCGGGAGATCGCTCGCAGCCGCCGGGTCCTGGACAGCGTGATCGACAACCTGAAACTTGATTATAGCTATGGCCAGCTCCGGGAGAAGGTAGAGGTGACCTCCGTGCGGGATACCGAGGTGATCCACATCACCGTCACCGATCCCAATCCCCGGCTGGCCCGCCGCATCGCCAACCAGGTGGCCGATTCCTTTAAAGCCCAGACCGAGGAGATCATGCAACTGGAGAGCGTCACCATTCTCGACTACGCGGTTATTCCCAGCCGGCCGGTAAGCCCGCGGATTCCCTTGAATATTGCCATAGCCCTGGTTGTGGGCTTGATGGTTGCTGCGGGTCTGGTCTTCCTACTGGAGTACCTGGACAATACCGTTAAGACTCCGGAGGATGTCCAGGAGTACCTGGGCCTGCCAGTCCTGGGGATTATCCCGTATGTGGAGGAAGAATAGATGAAGAAGAAGAGAAAAAAAAGTTACCCCTCCAATTCCCTGGTTACCTTTACCGATCCCCGTTCCCCGGTGGCGGAAGCCTACCGTTCCCTGCGGACCAATATCCAGTTTTCCGGATTGGAGAAACCGATACGGTCCATCCTGGTTACCGGGGCCACCCCCTACATTGGGAAATCCACCGTTTCCGCCAACCTGGCGGTAATTCTGGCCCAGTCCGGGGCGTCGGTGCTGGTGGTGGATGCCGACCTGCGCCGGCCCACCCTGCATAAGATGTTTGAAGTCGACAACCAGCGCGGCCTGACCAACCTGCTCCTGGACAGCGCCCTGAGCCCGCAATCGGTGATCCAAAAAACGATGATCGAGGGGCTCCAGGTCATGGCTAGCGGCCCCCTCCCCCCCAACCCGGCGGAGCTTCTCGCCATGGAGAAGATGAAGCGGCTGATGGATACTTTACTCCAGCTTTACGACTACGTTATCTACGACTCGCCCCCGGTAATGGCGGTAACCGACGCCACCGTTTTGTCCCGCCAGGTGGACGGGACGATTCTGACCCTGGGTTACGGCAAGGTAACCCGGGAGGAGGCCGTTTATGCCAAGGAGCAGCTGGAGAAGGTCCAGGCCAACATTATCGGGGTGATTATCAACGGCATGCCCAACAGCAGAAGGGGTTACCAGTACTATTACTACTACTATGCCAGCGAAAGATAGAAAGCAAAGGAACCAGGGAAATAGGGAATCAAACCGATAAATGTATAGCTTGCATTAATGATATTTTCTCAAAGATTAGCGGTGAATAGAATGACAAATATTCTTCATATTGTATTTAATTCATTTATTAATGATTCACGAGTTATAAAAGAAACAAAAACTTTATATAAAAAAAAATACCTTAATGTT
>ERZ773359.6298-NODE-6298-length-10580-cov-9.538527_pt1 | contig 10580 bp, 11 predicted proteins | sample MGYA00374955_ERZ773359 | MGnify/ENA primary metagenome ERZ773359 (study PRJEB29098, sample SAMN04486028) | biogas fermenter metagenome | study: EMG produced TPA metagenomics assembly of the Biogas fermentation microbial communities from Germany - Plant 4 DNA1...
TGTAGCTTGAACCTTCTTCTTGTGCCAAAAATTCATTTTAAGTTAACAAAGCCTATTTTTGTTATTATTGATCGGCTTGTCCACAACAAATGCAGATAGAGTGTGCTTTATAAATTACAGATTATCGGACGGCTCTATTACCCGACAGAATACCAAAGGTCTTTGATATATTTGATAGCCTCAAGGATGTCGGACAGTCCTGAACCGGAAATCTCCCTTTCAATCGTAATATATCGATCATACCCAAGTCCTTTAAGGAGTTTGATTACTTTCTGAAAATCCACATTTCCCTGACCGATCGGGACTTCTGCACCAAGTCTGTCCGGGTCGGTTGGAGGAAGTCCATCCTTGAAGTGAGTGTTGCGCACATATCTGCCGATAGTCGTCAGCGCATCTACGGGATTGCCGTATCCATACATAATCAGGTTTCCGGTGTCAAGATTGACATACAGATTTCCGCAGCCTGCATCCTTGATAAGACGCAGCAGCGAAACCGGCGATTCAGGGCCGGTTTCAAACAATAGATTAAGTCCTGCGGCTTTCAGTTTCATACCGATGAGCGCGACAGCCGATACCATGCGTGCATATGAATCAACAAAAGGATTGTTTGGTACATGACCGGCATGTATTATCATATCCGTAACGCCGAGTTCCTGCATGAACGGTATCGCAGAGCATACATACTCAATTCTTTCAGCTCCGAATATCGGTGAGTTAATTCCGGCATTAATGAAATCAAATCGGTTGTCCCATAAACAGAACGAATCGCGGAAGCCGACGAACTGAGCTGAAATATCGATTCCGGTGTCAGCGGCGGCTTTTCTGATAATTTGTGCATCCTCCTTTGTATAGACAGCAGGCTTGTATATAAGCTGGCAGGATTCAATACCGTTACTTATGAGCTGTGAAAATTTCCCGGCAGCTTCATTGGAATCGGATATACGTACTAAAGTTCCGAATTTCATTTTCAGTCCTCCATACATTGAACTCCGGCTGATTCATACAGTTCTCGTATTGTTACCATGCGGCCGAGTTGTGACGACAGCTTCGCTGCATCAACAGCAGCCTGGCTGCGCACTCCCTCTGTGATCTCAGATGCATATTTATCAGGATTTCCATTGAGAAGATCGATATATGAGCGGCTCTGTCCGCCGACTACAAAACCTGCCGGCGGTTCGATTTCGCGGAAGGTGTTATTTATCATATCTTCTCCCGTGCAGCGGTAAAGATGCTGAGAGCCGTTTTCGTAAACAAAACGAAGCGAGCCTTTTTCGCCAATCAGATAAAATTCGATCGTATCTTTCTCATTTGTGGCGCATCTTGACAATGTTACCGTCGCGTCGATTCCGCTTTTCAGGTGGCATATAACATTGCTCCAGTCGTCGGTCGTAACCTCACCCCATTCATCGCTGTCCTCAAGCTGACGCGATTTTATGATGATTCCGCGGCTGCAGAATATTGATTCGAATTTTTCGCCAAGGAAACGGATCATATCAAACATATGAGAACCGAGATCGCATAAAACTCCCGATGAAGCACGTTTTTCCTGGAATCTCCATTCAAGCCGTCTTCCTTTCCATAATCCGCTGTCCTTGATACACTTTATATAGATATGATATAGTCTGCCGATTTCGCCATCGTCGACTATCTTCTTCATATACCGAGGTAGAGTTTTGTACCTCCATGAGAAACAGACAAACACAGGCAGCCCGGTATCTTTGGACTTTTTCAAAAGAGCTACACTCTCCGGGAAATCCATTCCGATCGGTTTTTCGACGCTAACGGGAAATCCCGCATCAAGAGCCGCCAATGCAATTGGGACATGGACATCGTTCGGAGTGGCGATATCGACCGCGTCAATTTCTCCGCATGTCAGAAGATCACGGTAATCGGTAAAGCGAAACTTTTCCGGTATACCAAGACGATCGCCGGTGCGCTTGAGCGCTTCCGGTTTAACGTCGGCGATAGCGGTGATCTCACAGTCATTGCAACCGAGATAGCCCGGGATATGTGCACCGTTCATAATTCCGCCGACTCCGATAAGTCCGAGGCGTATTTTACTCATACAAAAATCCCCCTTGAAAAAAGAAGTAAATATCAATTCTCCATAGTGGCCTTCCGATAAGTTTTCCACTCTTTTTATACATCCAATTTATGAATTTATCAAGGGCATATTTGAGCATGATTCGGGTATTATTTGTGCAACATGGATTATCTTATATTACACTATTTATTCATGTCGGTTTAAACCGGGCATAAAACGATTCTGGAATGTATAAAACGATTATGTTGCTCAAAACAAGTTGACATCGTTTTCCATGGAAATTATAATACGATCATAGAGATCCCATGGGAATGAAGTTATGATATGATTATTGAAAATATACAAGAACTGGCCGGACTTGAGTTTTCGATCGGTTCAATCTCGGCAAAAAGTGATTGCTGGAGTATCTATACGGAATTCGATTATAAAACGCACGGCAGGAAAAAGAACCTCATTCATATTTTCACAGATGGAACAAGATATTATGAAGATGACGGCGATGTTTTTCAGGTAAGTGAGGGAACGGTGCTGTTCATTCCTGATAAAACCCGCTACCGTACATGGAGTACAGACGTTTGCTCAGGAATTGGAATATGTTTTGACATAATCGGTGATATAGAAATTGCACAAAGAATATACTTCTGCTGGAAAGACACGCGCGGCGATTATCGGCGTCTGTTTGAACTGCTTAACGAGAGCTATATTTCCACGCCAAAGGCGCTGCTTCGTCAAAAGTCACTTTTGCTGCGCATTCTTGACCTTATGACCTCGGAATGCACAACTGATGCAAGATACGGCGAGCTTCTTGCTCCGGCACTAAGATTTATTTCGCTTCATTACCGCGAGAATCTTCCGGTTGCTGACTATGCGGCAGCCTGCAATCTGTCGGAAAGCTATTTCCGTCGCATTTTCGTTAAATATGTTGGAATGACGCCGTTAGAATACCGAAATTCGCTTCGGTTTAATGAGGTGTGCCGACTTCGCGCAGAGGGGCTGAGCATGACAGAGATATCCGAACGCTGCGGTTTTTGCGATTCTTCGTATCTAAGGAAGCTGTTCCGCAGATACACCGGACAATCAATTAAGACCTATACGATGCCGGAAATAGTTTAAGAAATTGTATAAATAGAGTAAGCTAATGATAATAAAAAACGGCAGGCTGGTAATGCCGGATGAAATACTCCCGGCAGATATTGCGATTGAAAACGGTCGGATATCAGAAATCGGCAATAATTTAGCGGGTGAAGCGATTTTCGATGCAAATGGGATGTATGTATGTCCGGGATTTGTGGACATTCATGCACATGGTGGCGGTGGAGCTGATTTTTTAGACGGCATAGACGCGTTTGACACCGCGCTGAGGTTCCACGCAACTTGGGGTGTTACATCAATGCTTCCGACATCGATTACCGCGCCGATTGAAATAATCACCGATTTTATCAGCAATATAAGAACACAGAAAAAATCTGATCCGGCCGCACATAGAAGGGCAAGGATAATAGGCGCACATATAGAAGGGCCATATCTGTCTCAAAAAAACAAAGGCGCGCAACCTGAGAGCTGGCTGCGCATACCGGCGCGCGATCCTTATGATTTCCTGCTTGATGGGGCGGACGTAATCCGAACCGTGACGCTCTCGCCTGAGCTTGAAGGAGCAGTTGAAATGGTGCGTCGGCTTACCAAAGCCGGAATTATAGTGTGCGCGGGACATGACAACGGCAGAAAATCGACTATTATTCCATCAATCGAAGCTGGAGTTTCCCATCTCACGCATCTCTGGTGTGCGATGTCAACAGTTGCAATGTATGATGGAGTCCGTGAGCCCGGATTGTGTGAAATTGGACTTGTAGACGACCGTTTGACGGCAGAAATTATCGCCGACAATCATCACATGCCTCCGGAACTTGTACAGATTGCATATCGCTGTAAGGGAGCGAAAAAGTTATGCGTTGTATCAGACTGCCTGCGCGCCGGAGGAATGCCGTGTGATGGGCATATCTGGGCGCTCGGTCCCAAGAGGGCCAGACTGACGGATTTTATTGTGTCCGACGGTGTGGCACGTCTTCCGGACAATACCCGTCTTGCCGGAAGTATACAGACGGTTGGACAAATGGTCGGGAATCTGGCGCGGTATTGCAATATTCCGCTCACGGACGCGGTCCGGATGGCATCGCTTACTCCTGCTGAGATAATTGGAGCGGAACGTGATATCGGCTCTCTCACAGTTGGGAAAAGAGCAGACATATGTATCCTTGACAATGAACTTAAGCCTTGTGCAGTGTTTATCGACGGCATAAACATAAATATAGAAAGGGAATGAAAATGGACATTTACCGTATCGCACCCGAAGAAATGAAATCACATGCGCTCATGCCGCTGCGCGTAATGGAAACCGAGCAGTCAATGTATGAAGAAATGGCCGAGATTATTGCCGGCTGTATCGAAAAAAATAAAGGGGAGCAAACTGTAGTAATTCTTCCGGTCGGGCCAATCGGACATTACCCGCTGCTTGCTAAAAAAATAAACGAGCGGCATATTTCACTGAAAAACTGCTGGTTTATCAACATGGATGAATACCTTGATGAAAATGACAGGCCGATCCCTTATGATAATCCGCTCAGCTTCCATGCGATAATGGACAGGTTGTTATATTCAAAAATCGACAAGGACCTGCTTATGCCGCCGGAACAGCGGATTTTTCCCGAACCTGGACATGAAGCGGAAGTTGACGAATTGATTGACTCATTTGACAAAGTCGATTGCTGCCTGACAGGAGTAGGAATCAACGGCCATCTTGCCTTTAACGAGCCGCCCGAACCCGGCGATCCTATAACTGATGACGGATTTGAGCAAATCGGAACGCGTTGTCTTAACATTGCACGTGAGACCATTGTGAACAACGGCGCACATAAGATCCGCGGTGCGCTTGATATATTTCCTCGCAGGTGCATTACTCTGGGAATGAGACAGCTTATGCGCGCAGAGATGTTCAAAGTTTACCTCTACTGTGACTGGCAATGGGGTATCATGCGTAAAGGTCTGCTTACAGAACCGACGCGTTTTGCTCCGGTTACATACCTGCAAAAGCATAAAAATGCCGAAATGGTGGTTACAAAAGAACTTTTTACAGCGATGATCTGATTAGTTCAAAAACAATGCGGTAGCAATGCTGAAAAAGCTCGCAGCCGGCTTTAAAGGTTTATAAAATATAACTTGAACTGATTACATAAAGCCCACAACGCGGTTACCATGCCAAGTTGCGGGCTTGATTTTTATGCCTTCTTGCAGGGTATTAATGTAGAGTATTTTTATGGTATGGCGCCTTATTTCACTAGTTATTACCTGTTAGGCAGTAGGATTGTTAGCATAATCGACACTATTGTGTGTTTACACCGTATTTTTTGTTATGTTATAAATTATATAAACGCCCCTCCGGTTCTGTTATGAATCTATACGTACAAAGCGGACTTATCGCTAATATGAGAGGAAGGATGAGATTATGAGAATACGGATCATCATGATGAATATGCTTGCGCTGCTCATTTTAGTCTCGTGCCGGGAGCAGGAGAGCCAGCAGTCTGCGGTGTCCGATGTTCCGACCGAAACTGTGACCGAGAGCACCGTGTTGGACGATCTGGGCGATCTCGATCTGGATGGGGCTAAGGTCACTTTTCTGTACCGTGAGGAAGTATCGGGTGAATTTTATGCCGAGGAGCTGGACGGCGAACTTGTAAACGATACGCTTTACAACAACCGGACCGCCGTTGAAACAAGGCTCAACGCAGACATTGAGGTCATACTCATGCCGGGCCATTATCTCGAAGCGCGCGACCCCTATATGAATGAAATCAAAAACTCGGTCAGTGCGGGTGACGATCTGTATGACTGGGTGGATCTTATGATCGGAAATTCTACGGTCATGATGCAGAACGGCATTTTCGCCGACATAGCGGCCAACGAGTATATAGATCTGGACAAGCCGTATTATCTCCGGGGCATGATGGATAACGTAGCCATCAACAACCGACTCTATTTCATTTCCGGAGACGCATCGCTCGGATATCTAAAATGTCTGTTCTGTCTCTATTACAATACCACGCTGGCCGAAAATTATCATATTGAAAATCTGTATGAGGTCGTGGACAAGGGGGAGTGGACGGTTGAAAGGCTTGCCAAGACGGCGCGTACCGCCTGCAGCGATATAGACGGGAACGGCATGTATAATGAAAAGGATATTCTGGGATTCGTCTTTCATGACACGAACCATCCCAAGGGATTTATAACAAGCTGCGGAACTTATATGTATGAAAAAGACAGCGATGGGAACTGGCGGTACATATTCGGAAGCGAAAGAGACGCCGATCTTTGCGACGCGCTGTACCGTCTGAAAAACGAAACAGACGGAGTATTTTACTGCAATACTACAGACGCCGTAAGGGGTGAAGAATATGACATGCTGACGGCAAAGTTTGTCGCAGGCGAGATTCTGCTCATCACTTCGGAAATGGACGATATTAATTCCCGCTTCCGGGCAATTAAGGACAAGTACGGGATACTGCCCTATCCAAAGTATGACGAGATGCAGGAACGCTACTACAGCTGCAGCCGCAATACTCATAACGCGTTTTCAATGCCGATCACATGCTCGGATATGGCGGCAGCGGGAGCAGTGCTTGAAGCGCTTTCCGCTGCCAACCACAGCAGTCTGATACCGGCTTATTTTGAAACGACCATGAAGGTGAAATATGCTATGGACAGCGACAGCGCCCGTATGTATGATCTTATACGGGAGAGTGCCGTGCTGACCTTCTGGTATACATACAACAACGCCATCGGCAGTCCCGAAGCGGTATTTTTTGACTGTTCTTTCAGAGCAAAGTCCGCGGGTCAGATGTCGTCTGTCGTGAGAGCCAACCAGAAAAGACTCGAAACCGCGCTTGAAAAATATCTTGAAAAAATAGTCGGCATTGAAAGTACCGGCAGTCATACTGCAGGTTGAAAAGGTTGGGTGAAAGATGATAAAAGCTGAAAAAACATCGGGCAAAAAAAGGATCCTTGTGCCGGGAGGAACCGGCGCGATGGGCGTATATCTCGTGCCCGAGCTTGTAAGGCTCGGTTACGCGGTGGATGTTGTCTCTCTTGACGATATCAGGTCAGATAATCCGGATGTGCGCTATTTCAAAGCGGACTTCAAAGACGACGCTACGGTGGAAGAATTTCTGAAAAACAATTATGACTGCATCGCCGATTTTATGATATACAACGGGCCGGAATTCAGGCAAAAATACCGCCGTCTGCTCGAAAACTGCGGCCATTATATTTATCTCTCTTCGTATCGCGTCTATGCCGACCTGGAACACCCCATCACCGAAAACTCGCCCAGACTTTTAGACGTATCGCAGGACAGCGAATATCTCGCGGCGCAGGACTACGAATATTCGCTGTATAAAGCGCTGGGAGAGGATGTCCTGAAAGCTTCCGGACTGACTAACTGGACGGCGGTACGGCCGGCCATCACCTTTTCAAAACGGCGATTTCAGCTGGTCATACTGGAAGCCGATACCATTGTTTACCGTGCGAGGGCCGGAAAAACCGTCATACTGCCGGAGCAGGCTATGAACGTTCAGGCGACCATGAGCTGGGCGGGAGACGTGGCGAAAATGATTTCGCGGCTGATCCTCAATAAAGAAGCATTCGGCGAGATATATACCGTCGCCACAGCCGAACATCATCCCTGGAAGGAGATAGCGGATTATTACGCCCGGCTTATCGGACTGAAATATGCCGTCGTCGATAAGGAGGATTTTCTTTCCTGCTTGTCAAGTAATAATTCCAAATCTGTGCGCTGGCAGCTGGAATACGACAGATTGTTTGAACGCGTCATTGACAACAGCAAAATACTGAACGCGACGGGTATGAAGCAGTCGGAACTGACAACCGTTTACGACGGGCTGAAACGCGAGCTTGGCGCGCTGCACCGGGACGCTTTTGCCGATTGCGGCAATACCGAACGCAATCGCCTGATGGATGCGTTTGTCGCCGCGCGCGGACTGTAATACTGAAAAACGCGAGACTGATCGGCAGTACCCTGCGTTCGCGCAGGCCTGATGTCAAGGCAGACATAGTCCGCCGGCTTGTCAGGGATATCTGGCCGTTGCTGGAGAGCGGGAAAACCAGGCCCCGTGTCTGCCGGCTTCCCGTCGCTTTGTCGGAAAAAGCGCATGCCATGCTCAGTGCGGGCGAAAGGACGGGCAAGGTCGTCCTCGTTATAAGCCCTGAGTTGGAGGAAAAGATATGAAAACAAAACAGATCGTTTTTACGAAACCGAACACGGCGGAACTGACAGACGCGGAAATATGCCCTCCCGGCGCGGGCGAGGTAACAGTTAAAATCGCGTATTCCGCCATCAGCGCCGGCACCGAACGCGCCAATATAACGGGGGACAAAAACATCCATATCGGAGCGCCCGAGGCCCAGGCGGTATTCCCGCGTGTTCTGGGATACAGCGCGTCGGGTATCGTAACCGAGGCTGGGCCCGGTGCCGCCTCGAAACCCGGAGATCGCGTGGTGGTGTACTGGGGTAGGCATACGTCGGCAATTACCGTCAGCGAACACGGGCATATTGTCAGAATAGAGGATGACAAGATACCGCTTCCCGAAGCCTCGCTGGCAATGATAGCTTCTTTCTCGCTGGCGGCGGTGCGCAAGATACGGCCGGAGATCGGCGAATCATCGCTGGTCATGGGACTGGGCATTTTGGGTCAATTCGCGGTACAGCTGTGCAGGGCGGCAGGCTGCTGTCCCGTTATAGCGGCCGACCCCATAGCTCAGCGCCGTTCTCTCGCGCTTCAACTGGGTGCGGACGCTGTTTTGGATCCGACCGAACCTGATTTTGCCGCAAAAGTCAGGTCCCTGTCCCGCGGGGGAGTACAGACCGCCGTAGAGGTGACCGGGCGAGGAGAAGGGTTTGTTCAGGCTCTGGACTGCATGGCAAAACTGGGGCGCATCGCGCTGTTGGGATGCACGCGCGACCCGAATTTCACGGTTGATTATTACCGAAAGATACACGGGCCGGGCATCAGCGTTATAGGCGCCCATACCTTGGCGCGTCCGTCGGAAGAATCGTATCCGGGGCACTGGACGCACCGCGACGATATTGCCGCGCTGCTCCGACTGCTGTCAAGCGGCAGGATTAATTTCGGAGCGCTGATCAGCGAAATCCATTCGCCCCGCGAGGCGCCGGAAGTTTACAGCCGCCTGTTAAAGAACGAGCTTCCGGTTGGAGTACTTTTTGACTGGTCGTCTCTGTAATATATAAATAAAACGGGAGACAGATAATGAAAAAGATCAGAATAGGCCATTTGGGCACTTATCACGATCATAGTTCGGGAATGCTTGAAACGGTTCGCAAATATCCCGATATTTTCGAAGTGGTAGGATATGTACCCGAATCCGAGGAACGTTACCGTCAGATCAAAGATACCGCTCCTTATCGCGGTCTCCAGGTCATGACCGAAGCTGAACTGCTTGCAGCCGGCTGCGATGCAATTGAAGTTGAAGGATATGAACTCGATCTTGTCCGCGCCGCGCGAAAGTGCGTCGACCGCGGCATCCATGTACATATAGACAAACCTGCCGGCGCCGACGTTGAGGAATTCGCCTCGATGCTCAAAACGGCTAAAGCAAAAAATCTCACAGTGCAGATGTCTTATATGTACCGCTATAATCCTTCCATCAAAGAAGCGCTGCGGCGGGCGCGTTCCGGGCAGATGGGGCAGATATATGAAGTGGATGCGATTATGAATACTCATCATACCCCCGAAAAGCGTGAATGGATGAAGCCTTTTCCGGGCGGCATCATGTTTTTCCTGGGGTGTCATATGGTCGATCTGATTTATCTGTTCAAGGGCATGCCGGAAAATATCATTGCTCTGAACAGATGCTCGGGCATAGACGGAGTGACCGCCATCGATCAGGGCTGCGCGATTTTCGAATACCGTGACGGAGTATCTACAGCGAGAGCCAATTCCACAGAGGTGGGGGGATACGGACGAAGGCAGCTTGTGATATGCGGAAGCCTCGCGACATATGAAATTAAACCGCTCGAGCGGCCCACACGCACTTTTTATACCGACACATCCTATTCCAAGGCTTACGAATACTGCTGCCGCGAACTGAGTTTTCCCGATTTCGGGCGATACGACGAGATGATGCTTGAATTCGCGCGATGTGTAAACGGGGAAATGACAAATCCCTTTTCATACGAATACGAGCTGAACATGCACAAGCTGGTAATGAAAGCCTGTGGCGTCGATGTAAAAGACCCTTATACGCCTTCTGTACTTTAAAACTGTCAAAAGGATCCCGGCATCTGTAAAACGCCGGGATCTTTTTTTTCTTTGAGAGATCATTTCCGATCGGTCATCATACTGCCGATATCGGTTAGCTGGGAACAGTCTATTATTTAATAAGGCTTTTATAATGTGTTTGTCAACCAAAAAGTTTAGCAAAAGGGCCTCAAAAATGTTAGCACCTC
>ERZ773359.6308-NODE-6308-length-10560-cov-5.779914_pt1 | contig 10560 bp, 6 predicted proteins | sample MGYA00374955_ERZ773359 | MGnify/ENA primary metagenome ERZ773359 (study PRJEB29098, sample SAMN04486028) | biogas fermenter metagenome | study: EMG produced TPA metagenomics assembly of the Biogas fermentation microbial communities from Germany - Plant 4 DNA1...
CCGTGAAGGTGGCCGGACAGTAGGAGCGGGCGTTGTTAGTAAAATTCTTGGATAAGCCACTGTTGACAGCCAATCTAAAGTGTGATAAATTTTATAGGTATTTGACAATTTGGAGGTGTTGGCTGTGCGCGTTGGTATAACCCTTGAGTGTACTCAATGTAAAAACAGAAACTATCGCAGCAACAAAAATAGACGTAATACTACTGAACGCATTGAGTTAAAGAAATATTGTGCTACTTGCAGAACTCATACAGTTCACAAAGAAACCCGCTAGGGTTAATAAAGGATGTGAAGTCTTTGGCAACAGGAGCAAAGAAGGTAAAACCGACTCCTTGGGCACGGACAAAGAAGTACTTCCGGGAAGTGAGAGCTGAGTTACGCAAAGTCGCGTGGCCTAACCGCAAAGAGATGAGAAACTTCACTACTGTTGTTTTACTTACAGTAATTGCAGCGGGAGTTTTCATTGGGGTCGTCGATTTCATTTTATCAAATTTGATAGGCCTACTTAGGCAAATAGGGGGGTAAAGGGCCAATTTGGTCCCTTCATCATGAACGAGAAGTTAAACGAGAATAAGCAGTGGTATGTAATCCATACTTATTCTGGATATGAAAACAAAGTAAAAGCCAATCTCGAAAGACGAGTCGAGTCGATGGGTATGGAAGACAAGATCTTCCGTGTTGTTGTACCTACTGAAGAGGTTGTAGAGTACAAGGACAACAAGAAAAAGGTTACCCCGAAGAAGATTTTCCCGGGTTATGTCCTAGTGGAAATGATTGTGACTGATGACTCCTGGTATGTAGTAAGAAACACCCCTGGTGTTACTGGTTTTGTCGGTAGTGGAGTAAAGCCAATTCCCTTAGAAGATGACGAGATTTTAAAAATCCTGGAAAGTATGGGAATTGAAAAGCCACGACCACGTGTAGACATTGAGGTTGGCGAAATTGTTCGAGTAACTTCTGGACCCTTCGTAGACTTTTCCGGACCAGTCGAAGATATTAACCTAGATAAAGGTAAACTGACCGTAAAAGTATCAATGTTTGGGCGTGAAACTCCTGTGGAGTTGGATTTCAACCAGATAGAGAAACTTTAATTTTGTTTGTTTAAGTGGGAGGATAGTATCCGCCATTACCACATTTATGTAAGGAGGTGTATACGCCATGGCAAAGAAAGTTGCTGCTGTAATTAAGTTACAAATACCTGCAGGAAAGGCTACACCAGCTCCTCCAGTAGGTCCAGCCCTTGGTCAACATGGTGTTGCGATTATGGAGTTTACAAAGGCTTTTAATGAAAAGACAGCTAGTCAAGCTGGGATGATTATTCCGACAGTTATTACTGTTTATGAAGATCGTTCCTTTACTTTCATTACAAAAACACCACCTGCAGCTGTTCTATTAAAGAAAGCTATGAACATAGAAAAAGCTTCAGGTGAGCCAAATAAAACTAAAGTTGGTACTATTAAACGGGATAAAGTCCGTGAAATTGCAGAACTTAAGATGGTTGACTTAAACGCCGCTGATATAGATGCAGCTACACGAATGATTGAGGGAACTGCCCGTAGTATGGGAATTGTTGTTGAAGATTAGTTTAAGTACGTGGGAGGATTATATCCGTTTGAACCACAAAGGAGGATAAGTTTATGGCAAAACGCGGTAAGCGATATCAAGAGGCTCTTAAGCTCGTTGATGGCGATAAATTATATACCATTGATGAGGCTGTAGAGCTAGTAAAAAAATGCGCAACTGCAAAGTTTGACGAGACAGTAGAAGTGGCATTAAAACTAGGTGTAGATCCACGCCATGCTGATCAACAAGTTCGAGGTACAGTTACTTTACCTCATGGAACAGGAAAAGATGTTCGCGTTTTAGTTTTTGCTAAAGGTGAAAAAGCTAAAGAAGCTGAAGCTGCTGGTGCAGATTTTGTCGGCGCTGAAGATTTAGCAGAGAAAATCGAAAGTGGCTGGGTTGACTTTGACGTGGCTATTGCAACTCCTGATATGATGGGAGTAGTAGGTAAGCTAGGTCGAATTTTAGGACCTCGTGGTTTAATGCCAAACCCCAGGACTGGCACGGTAACATTTGAAATTGAAACCACTGTAAAAGAAGTAAAAGCTGGTAAAGTAGAGTTCCGTGTTAACAAAGAAGCTGGAGTTCATGTAGGTATCGGCAAAGTATCCTTTACAGAGGAAATGTTAAAGGATAACTTAGTTGCTGTTTTACAAGCTATTATTAGAGCTAAACCTAGCGCAGCAAAAGGAACCTATTTACGAAAAGCTGCCATTGCATCGACTATGGGTCCAGGAATCAGACTAAATACAACTGAGATTACCCAAAATATTAGATAATTAATGTTGACTATCTAACTAAGCAGTGGTAGTATATAGTGGATAAAGAAAAGTGAATATTAACCATAGACAGTTGGTGCCATAAGGGCTTAAGAAGTTTATACTTGCCAACCGAGGTTGAAATCAGGTCGTTAATTATTCAAATGTTATTTGAATAATTTATGGTGAGTATTTGTGCCTGTTTTGGATCTCCAACTGTCGTGGGGGATCCTTTTTTATTTTCAGAACCCGTGGGAGGTGAAATAATGGCAAGACCAGATAAAGTTGCAGCTGTAGCTGAAATAAAAGATAAGTTAAGCCGAGCACAAGGTGCTGTAATCACTGATTATCGCGGTTTAAATGTAGCTCAAGTTACAGAACTTCGTAAGAAGTTAAGAGACGCAGGTGTTGAATATAAGGTTCTTAAAAATACATTGACAATTAGAGCTGCACAGGAAATAGGTTTAGATGATGTAGTACCCTTGTTAACTGGACCAACAGCAATTGCTTTTGGTTACGATGATCCTGTAGCTCCTGCTAAAATTATTAGCGAATTTGCCAAAGGCCACCAAGACTTAGAAGTTAAAGGTGGATTGCTAGATGGACAAGTATTGGATGTTAACGGCGTTAAAGCCTTAGCTGACTTACCATCAAGAGAGTTATTGCTTGGCCAAGTTGCTAGAGGAATGCAAGCTCCAATTGCTGGGTTTGTTAATGTATTACATGGCACTATTCGTAACTTTGTATATGTCCTTGAGGCAGTTCGCAAACAAAAAGAAGAAGCCAGTGCTTAATTGATTTCTTTTGAAAATTAACTTTGTATCTATTATAAGGAGGCATTTTTAGAATGACTAGAGAAGAAATTTTACAAGCGATTGAAAATATGACTGTTTTAGAACTAGCTGAATTAGTAAAAGAAATGGAAGAAAAATTTGGAGTATCCGCAGCAGCTCCAGTTGCAATGGCTATGCCTGGTGCTGTAGCTGGTGGAGCAGCTGATGCAGCAGCAGAACAAACTGAATTTGATGTTATTTTAGCATCTGCTGGTGACAAGAAAATTGGTGTAATTAAAGTTGTTCGCGAAGTAACTGGTTTAGGCTTAAAAGAAGCTAAAGACTTAGTTGACAACGCACCAAAAGCTGTTAAAGAAGGCGTATCCAAAGAAGAGGCTGAAGAATTAAAAGCTAAATTAGAAGAAGCTGGTGCAACTGTAGAACTTAAATAGTTCTACTTCAAGTTGAAGACAGTAAAACACCCTTCCAGTGATGAAATACCGGAAGGGTGTTTTGTTCGCTAAAAACAATGGTACTATAGGGAAAACTTTCTTGACAATAAACAAGCACTATGATATTATGGCTTAGTGTTACATTAAAACAAAGATACCTATACTTAATTATTTAAATACAACACGATCCTATAAAAATCCTGCTAAGTTTGGAATATTTTTTGTATAAATTTGGATAGAATAACGAATAATATTTCGATAGTACCAAATGTTATAACAACGGTAGTAGTAGAGCGAGGGAACGTCCTTGCTTTTAATCATGAAGGTAGCACATTAAAGGAGAGGTGAGGACCATTGGCAGTAGCGGTTCAACAAGGTAGGAGGAACCGGGTAAACTTCGGTAAAATTGAAGAAGTCATGGATATGCCTAATCTGATTGAGATTCAACGCAAATCATATGACTGGTTTCTTCAAGAAGGCTTACTGGAAATGTTTCACGACATATCTCCTATCCAAGACTTCACAGGGAATTTGGTGTTGGAGTTTATTGATTACACCTTAGGAGAACCAAAATGGTCTGTGGAGGAATGCAAGGATCGAGATGTGACCTATGCAGTGCCCTTAAAAGTTCGTGTTCGTTTAATTAACAAAGAAACAGGCGAAGTTAAAGAACAAGAAGTATTTATGGGCGATTTTCCTCTAATGACAGAGCAAGGCACGTTTATTATTAATGGTGCTGAGCGAGTGGTTGTAAGTCAATTAGTGCGCTCACCAGGAACATATTTTAGTTCATCGATTCACTCATCAGGGAAATCGGTCTATCAAGCAAGTATTATTCCAAATCGTGGTGCTTGGCTAGAATTTGAATTAGACGCTAAAGATGTGATTTCAGTAAGAGTTGATCGAACTAGAAAAATGCCTGCAACGGTATTAATTCGTGCTTTAGGTGTAGGTAACAACGCAAAGATCCTCGAACTTTTTAACGATGTAGAACCAATTAGAGCAACTTTAGAAAAAGATAATACTGAATCAGAAGCAGAAGCTTTGATAGAAATTTACAAGCGTTTGCGCCCTGGAGAACCTCCGACTGAGGAAAGTGCTCGAGGGCTATTCGAAATCTTGTTTTATGACCCTAAACGATATGATTTAGCTGGCGTTGGCCGTTATAAAATTAACAAAAAATTGCGGATTGTTGAAAGAATTGTCGGTCGCATTGCAGCTGAACATATCGCTCATCCTGAAACAGGTGAGATTTTAATTGAAGCCGATGAACGAATTGATCGTCGTAAAGCGGAAGAAATTCAGGCCGCTGGTATCAATTCTGTATTAATTAAGACCAAAGAAGGTCATGTATTAAAAGTCCTGGCTAATGATCAACCAGGAGACGATATAAAAACCATTACTAAAGAAGATATTTTAGCCACCATTAACTACTTAGCTAACTTACCTTATGGGGTAGGTCATACTGATGATATTGACCATTTGGGTAACCGCCGTCTTAAATCAGTAGGCGAATTGCTACAAAACCAATTCAGAATTGGTTTAAGCAGAATGGAGCGGGTAGTTAGAGAAAGAATGACCATCCAAGATGTGGATATTATTACGCCGCAGGCCTTGATTAATATTCGACCTGTTGTAGCGGCAATTAAAGAATTCTTTGGTTCCAGTCAATTATCTCAGTTTATGGATCAAACAAATCCGTTGGCTGAATTAACTCATAAAAGACGTCTTAGTGCATTAGGCCCTGGCGGGTTATCCCGAGAAAGAGCAGGTTTCGAGGTGCGGGACGTACATCATTCTCACTATGGTAGAATGTGTCCGATTGAAACGCCAGAGGGACCAAACATTGGATTGATTGGTTCTTTGTGTACCTATGCACGAATTAATGAGTATGGGTTTATTGAGACACCTTATCGTGTAGTAGAAGATGGTGTGGTGTTAGATGAGATTGTTTATTTAACAGCTGATGAAGAGGACAACTATATTGTTGCTCAATCTAATGAACCTACAGATGAAAATGGCAGATTCATTAATGAAAAAGTTACAGTTCGTGATCGAGAGGCTATTAAAATTGTTCCAGCGACAGCTGTTGACTATATGGATGTTTCTCCGAAGCAAATTGTTAGTATCGCTACAGCTTTAATTCCTTTCCTTGAGAATGACGACGCAGCTCGTGCGCTGATGGGAGCAAACATGCAGCGTCAAGCAGTTCCATTGCTAAGAGCAGAAGCTCCGGTTGTCGGAACTGGTATGGAATATAAAGCAGCTATGGATTCAGGTGCCGTGGTATTGGCTAAGAACCCTGGAGTTGTTGAACGGGTAACTAGTTCCGAGATCGTTGTGCGTACAGAAACTGGAAAAGATACTTATAAATTATTGAAATTCCAAAGATCAAACCAAGGAACTTGTATTAACCAGAAACCAAGAGTTAGCAAAGGGCAACAGGTTGAAAAAGGCTCTATTCTAGCTGATGGTTCATCAACCGATCATGGCGAATTAGCTTTAGGGAAGAACGTTGTAGTAGCCTTTATGCCTTGGGAAGGTTATAACTATGAAGACGCGATTTTATTAAGTGAGTCTCTTGTAAAAGAGGATACTTTTACTTCTATTCACATTGACGAGTATGAATCGCAAGCTCGAGATACTAAATTAGGACCAGAAGAAATTACACGTGATATCCCTAACGTAGGTGAAGATGGGCTAAAAGATTTGGATGAACGTGGTATTATCCGGATTGGTGCCGAGGTAAAACCAGGAGATATTTTAGTTGGAAAAGTTACACCTAAGGGTGAGACTGAACTAACAGCAGAAGAACGCTTGTTAAGGGCGATCTTTGGTGAAAAGGCCAGAGAAGTGCGGGATACCAGTTTACGTGTACCTCACGGAGAAGGCGGTATTGTTGTTGATGTAAAAGTCTTTTCCCGAGAAAATGGTGACGAGTTAGCTCCAGGAGTTAATAAGTTAGTGCGAGTTTATATAGCACAAAAACGTAAGATTTCCGAAGGGGATAAAATGGCTGGTCGTCACGGTAATAAAGGTGTAATCTCTCGGATTTTACCAGTAGAGGATATGCCATTCTTGCCTGATGGTACACCTGTAGAAGTTGTGCTCAATCCTTTAGGAGTACCGTCTCGAATGAACATCGGGCAAGTTTTAGAAACCCACTTGGGTATGGCAGCCCGTTATTTGGGAATCAATGTGGCAACTCCAGTATTTGATGGTGCAACAGAGGCTGAAGTTACCGAAATGATGGTGAAGGCCGGCATGTCACCTGATGGAAAAACTGTTTTATATGATGGAAGAACAGGGGAGCCCTTTGATAATGAAGTAACAGTTGGGTTAATTTACATTATTAAACTAGCTCACCTTGTTGACGATAAAATTCACGCTCGTTCTACTGGACCTTACTCCTTAGTTACACAACAACCTTTAGGCGGTAAGGCGCAGTTTGGAGGACAGCGATTTGGTGAGATGGAGGTTTGGGCCCTAGAAGCATACGGTGCAGCTTACACTCTCCAAGAAATCTTGACAGTGAAATCTGACGACATCGTTGGTCGGGTTAAAACTTACGAAGCCATTGTTAAAGGTGAAAATGTTCCAGAACCTGGAGTACCAGAATCTTTTAAAGTGTTAATCAAAGAATTACAGAGCTTAGCCTTGGATGTCCGTGTTCTTAGTGAAGAAGAACAAGAAATTGAGATTCTAGATGAAGAAGATGACATTAGTGAAATGGCTAAAGAACTAGGTTTGGATGTACATGCAGCCAGCAATGGTCGTAGCAGTACAGTGGCTAGTGATGATGACAATAGCGATGACGAAGAGATTGACGAGGATTCAGATGAACTACAAACAGAAGACCTAGATTTAAATATCGATCTTGACGTTGATGTCGATGATCTGGTTGAGATTGGTGATGACTTAGATGATGCTGATCTCGACGATGATGACTACTAGGAGTTGTCAGATAACCGTAGACAAAAAGGAGGGACACCCCTTGCTGGATGTCAATAATTTTGATCGGATTCGTATTGGTTTAGCATCACCCGAACAAATTCGGGCATGGTCAAGTGGGGAAGTTAAGAAACCAGAAACCATTAACTACCGAACTTTGAAACCAGAAAGAGAAGGTTTATTTTGCGAAAAGATTTTTGGACCCACACGTGATTGGGAATGCCATTGTGGAAAATACAAGCGTGTCCGATACAAAGGGATTGTTTGTGATCGATGTGGCGTGGAGGTAACCCGTGCTAAGGTTAGAAGAGAGCGAATGGGGCATATTGAACTAGCTGCCCCAGTTTCGCACATTTGGTTCTTTAAAGGTATACCTAGCCGGATGGGTTTACTTCTCGACATGTCCCCACGTACATTAGAAAAAATCCTATATTTTGCTTCTTATGTAGTCATTGATCCAGGTGAAGATACAACCCTAGCTAAGGGTCAGTTATTAACTGATGAAGAGTATCGGGAGTATCGTGCTAAATATGGTAATGCATTTGTTGCAGGCATGGGAGCAGAAGCGATTAAACGCTTATTAGAGGATTTAGATTTAGACGCAATGAGCAAAGAACTGCGTGATGAAATCAAAAACACTAGCGGACAGCGGAGAGTCCGTGCTGTTCGCCGTTTAGAAGTGGTAGAAGCATTTAGAAAATCAGATAATAAGCCTTCTTCCATGATCTTAGATGTGATTCCGGTTATTCCGCCAGAATTACGTCCGATGGTTCAACTTGACGGAGGGCGTTTTGCTACATCAGATTTAAACGATCTTTATCGTCGGGTAATTAATCGTAATAATCGTTTGAAGCGTTTATTAGAATTAGGAGCTCCTGACATTATTGTTCGCAATGAAAAACGAATGTTGCAGGAAGCTGTTGACGCATTAATTGACAATGGTCGCCGGGGACGCCCAGTTACCGGACCAGGTAATCGGCCTTTGAAATCCTTAAGTGATATGTTGAAAGGTAAGCAAGGACGTTTCCGGCAAAATCTTTTAGGTAAACGTGTTGACTACTCGGGACGTTCTGTTATTGTAGTAGGCCCTACTTTGAAAATGCATCAATGCGGTTTACCTAAAGAAATGGCTTTAGAGTTATTTAAACCATTTGTAATGAAAGAGTTAGTGGAAAAAGGACTAGCTCATAACATAAAAAATGCTAAACGGATGGTTGAACGGGTAGAGCCTGAAGTATGGGATGTAGTTGAGGAAGTTATTAAAGAACATCCTGTACTTCTAAACCGGGCACCTACCTTGCATAGACTGGGAATTCAGGCTTTTGAACCAGTGTTAGTTGAAGGTCGTGCTATTCAAATTCACCCGCTAGTATGTACTGCGTACAATGCAGACTTTGACGGGGATCAAATGGCAGTTCACGTACCTTTATCAGCCGAAGCTCAAGCAGAAGCTAGACTGTTAATGTTATCAACTAACAATATTTTAGTTCCTTCAAGTGGTCGACCAATCGTAACTCCAACACAAGATATGGTAATTGGTATTTATTATCTGACCCTAGAGAAAGAAGGGGCTAAAGGTGAAGGAAAATACTTTGGTTCCCTTGAGGATGTGCAACATGCCTACTTTAATAAGGCTGTAAGTTTACATGCCAGAATTAAAGTTCGCTATAGAGGTAAAATGGTAACAACTACACCAGGTCGATTGTTCTTAGACTCAATTTTACCAGAAGGCATGGATTACTATGATAAAGAGTTAGATAAGAAAAAGCTTGGCGCTTTAGTAGAAGAACTTTATAGTTTAGTAGGTGCAGCTCGCTGCGCTGAAATCTTGGATAAACTAAAAGATTTAGGTTTCCATTACGCTACAATTTCAGGTACAACAGTATCAATTGCTGACATTATCGTGCCAGATGCTAAAGCTGAGTTAGTAGCTAAAGCTGAAGAAGCAGTAGAACAAATTGAATTACAACATCGACGTGGTTTATTAACTAGCGAAGAACGTTATCAGCGTATTTGTGATATTTGGACTAAGACTAAAGAAGTGACCACAGCAGAGATGTTAGCCAACTTTAGTAAATTTAATCCTATTTATATGATGGCTATCTCGGGTGCACGTGGTAATGAAGCACAAATGAGTCAGTTAGCTGGTATGCGTGGTTTAGTGGCTGACCCAACAGGAAAAACAATTGAGATTCCAATTAAGTCGAACTTCCGTGAAGGATTAACAGTTTTAGAATACTTTATTTCTACTCACGGTACCCGTAAGGGTCTAGCTGATACCGCTTTAAGAACGGCAGACTCCGGATACTTGACTCGTCGCTTAGTTGACGTTGCTCAGGATGTAATTGTACGTGAAAAAGATTGTGGCACTGAAGATGGCATTTATGTATCAGCGATCGTTGAAATATCTGGTGATATGGAAGAAGTAGTCGAACCGTTATGGGAGCGTTTAGCTGGTCGAGTTGCTGCTGAAGATATCCTTCATCCAAAAACTGGCGAAGTAATTGTTCCAAGAAATGAACTAATTAGAGATGATAAAGCTAAAGAAATAGAGGCAGCAGGTATCGAAAGAGCTAAGATTCGTTCCGTACTCACTTGCCACAGCCGCTATGGAGTATGTGTCAACTGTTACGGTAGAAGTTTAGCTACTAATGAAATTGTGGATATAGGGGAAGCGGTTGGAATTATCGCTGCTCAGTCCATTGGTGAGCCAGGAACCCAGTTAACAATGAGAACGTTCCATACAGGTGGAGTTGCTGGTGATGATATTACCGCTGGTTTACCAAGGGTTGAAGAATTGTTTGAAGCCCGTAAACCGAAAGGGCAAGCCATTATTACCGCTATCTCTGGTACTGTGGAAATCGTAGAAAATAAAGGTGTACGGAAAGTTATCGTTACTGGCGACGAAGCCGAACCAAAAACATATACTATTCCATATGGTGCTAGACTGCGAGTACGCAATGGCTCTCAAGTTGAAGCAGGAGACCGTTTAACTGAAGGTTCTGTAAATCCACATGAAATTTTAGAAGTAAAAGGCGCTACAGGCGTTCAATCATATTTGGT
>ERZ773359.6315-NODE-6315-length-10543-cov-4.935927_pt1 | contig 10543 bp, 9 predicted proteins | sample MGYA00374955_ERZ773359 | MGnify/ENA primary metagenome ERZ773359 (study PRJEB29098, sample SAMN04486028) | biogas fermenter metagenome | study: EMG produced TPA metagenomics assembly of the Biogas fermentation microbial communities from Germany - Plant 4 DNA1...
TGAGCAAGCACTTTTCCAAATCCATTTTGCTAATAACTCACAACGATGTTTTAGCAAGAAAAATATATGAGGATATTTGTTGCTTCGATCCTTCAGCTGCTGTATTATTGCCTTCATCAGAAATGGTTTTTCATAAAATAGACGCAAGGAGTAATGAAATTTCAATAAACAGGCTGAAGGCTTTAAACAATATAATTTCAAAAAAGAGGATTATTCTGTGTGCATCTGTGGAAGCTTTGTTAAATAGGCTTCCAGAACCTGAGATTGTAAAATCAAAATTTGTCCGAATAAAAGTAGGAGACCAAATGCCTGTGGAAGATTTTTTGGCTTACTTTTCTCAAACAGGTTATGAGAGAGTGGACATGATAGAAGGTTGTGGTCAATTCTCCATAAGAGGGGGCATAATAGACTTCTATGGGCCTATAAATGATAATCCTGTAAGAATAGAGCTTTTTGATGATGAAATAGATTCCATAAGATATTTTGATTTAGAAACTCAAAGATCTATTAGAAAGTTGGATATGGTAGAGCTATTTCCCATGAGGGAGATGTTGCTTAGACCTGAAGATTTTGAAAAAGGTTCTAAGGAAATAGAGAAAGCTTTGAATGATAGATTAAATTTTTATAGTTCATCAGGAAAGAAAAAAGCATTATCTCAAAATCTTAAAGAAAAAATATTAGAAGATGTAGAAAAGATAAAACAAAATATATATTTTCAGGGCATAGAAAAGTATGCAGCTTTTTTTTACGAAAAGAGCTGCTATGTTATGGATTATATTGAGGATTTTATGGTTGTAATAGATGAAGCAAACAGGGTGAGACAAAGGTATGAAAATGTTAGGTTGGAATATGAAGAACATTTCAAAAGCCTTTTGGAGGAAGGAGAGCTTTTACCTGATCAAATAAACGCATTGCATTCATATGAAGATGTTTTGATAAAAATAAATGACAAAAAAGTCGTATGTTTAAATGCTTTGCTTAAAAGTTCTCAAGATTTTAAGCCAGAGAGATCCATCAGTTTTGTCTGCAGATCTATGGCGCCTTTTCATGGGAAAATAAATCTACTCATAGATGAGATAAAGCTTCTTAAAAATAGAAAATATAGAGTTGTTATATTATCTGGAAACAAAGAGAGAGGATTAAGGATAGTAGAAGCCCTTAAAGAAGAAGGAATAGAGGCTTTATATCAGGATAGGTTGAGCTTTGATCTTCAGGAAGGGCATGTAGTGGTGCTGCCGGGAAATCTTAGCGGAGGCTTTGAATTTCCTACAATAAAATATGCCTTAATTACCGATTTGGAGGTTTTTGGTACAAAACGTAGAAAAGTTGTTAAAAAGAAAGGTGGCACCATAAAGTTTTTCGGTGATTTGAAAGTCGGAGATTATGTGGTTCACGAAAACCATGGAATAGGTCAATATATGGGTATCGAGAGGCTTAAGGTAAACAATGTAGTGAGAGATTATCTCCATATAAGATATCAGGGCAATGATAAGCTTTACATACCTACGGATCAATTTGATATGATTCAGAAATATGTTGGAGGGGAAAAAGCACCTAGGGTAAATAAGTTATCAGGAACAGAATGGGCAAAAACAAAAGCCAGAGCCAGAAAAGCTATAGAAGATATGGCAGAGGAATTGTTAAAACTATATGCAGAGAGGCAGCAAGCAGAAGGTTTTGCTTTTTCAGAGGACGGTAAGTGGCAAAAAGAATTTGAAGATCTATTTCCTTATGAAGAGACTCCAGATCAACTAAATTGTATAGAAGAGATCAAAAGGGATATGGAAAGTTCCAAGACTATGGATAGGCTATTATGTGGAGATGTTGGATATGGCAAGACAGAGGTAGCTTTGAGGGCGGCATTTAAATGTATTATGGATGGAAAACAAGTTGCCATATTAGTGCCAACCACTATCTTGGCTCAGCAGCATTATAATACATGCTGTCAAAGATTTGAAAGTTTCCCCGTACATGTGGAGATGTTATCACGTTTTAGGACAGCCCGGGAACAAAAAAAGATTTTAGAGGGTCTTAGAATAGGAACAATTGATCTGATTATAGGTACCCATAGGTTATTGCAAGATGATGTGATGTTTAAAGATTTGGGACTTTTGATAGTGGATGAAGAACAGCGCTTTGGTGTAGCCCATAAGGAAAAAATAAAGCAAATGAAGAAGAATGTTGATGTATTGACTTTAACTGCCACTCCCATTCCAAGGACATTACATATGTCATTGATAGGTGTTAGAGACATCAGCGTCATTGAAGAACCTCCTGAAGAAAGGTATCCGGTTCAAACTTATGTGATGGAATATAATGATGAAATAGTTAGAGATGCTATGTTGAGGGAGATAAATAGAGGAGGACAGGTTTATTTTTTGTACAATAGGGTAAGAAGCATAAACAAGATGGCAGAAAGAGTTAGAAGTCTTCTACCAGAGGCTAGGATAGCTGTTGCACACGGGCAAATGGATGAAAGGCTTCTTGAAAATACTATGCTGGATTTTTATAATGGCGAATATGATGTGCTTCTGTGCACAACGATTATAGAGACCGGTTTGGATATACCTAATGTGAATACCATAATAGTGTATGATTCTGACAAAATGGGTCTCTCCCAGCTTTATCAACTTAGAGGAAGGGTGGGCAGATCCAATAGATTGGCATATGCGTATTTCACATATCAAAGGGATAAAGTTTTGACGGAAGTAGCAGAAAAGAGGCTTCAAGCCATAAAGGAGTTTACTGAATTTGGTTCTGGATTTAAAATTGCCATGAGGGATTTAGAAATAAGAGGAGCAGGAAATTTGTTAGGTAGAGAGCAGCATGGCCATATGGAGTCCATTGGATATGATCTATATACCAAGCTGTTGAATGAAACGGTAAGAAAACTTGCTGGAAAACCACTTGAAGAGAAAATAGATTGTTCAATTGAGTTGAATATTGAAGCATATATACCCTTGTCTTATATAAAAGATGAAAATCAAAAAATTGAGATATACAAAAAAATTGCTTCCATTGATGGATTAAGCTCTTTATATGATATAGAGGAGGAAATAGAAGATAGATTCGGAGATATACCCGATCCAGTTAGAAATTTAATGAGCATAGTTTATATCAAGCATATGGCTTCAAAGCATGGGATTATTTTGGTATCTGAAAGGCCAGAGGGTTTATTGTTTAGATTCAAAACGGATAAATATATTAAAGCTGAAGCAGTCATGGGGCTTATGGATGAGTATGGAAGCAAATTGACCTTTAATGCCAGTCAGGAGCCGTATTTTATATATAGACTAGCAAGAGAGAAAGATGTTAAGTATCTAAAGGAAATATCTCTTTTTTTGGAGAAACTCGATTTTTATAATGGAAGCAATAAGGAACTGGAGAGGAGGGTAAACTGATATGAAGGTCAGAAAAATAAGTATAATCGGTTTAATATTAGTAATTTTTGTTTTAGCAGCAGCATCAGGTTGTGGGATGATAAGAGAAAAACCGGAAGATCCTGAAGTGGCAATTGTGGCTAAAGTTGATGGAGAAGAGATAACAAAAGCAGAATTTGATAAGATATTTGAAATATTTAAGACTCGAATAGAAATGAATCAAGATCCTTCCATATGGGATAGGGAATATAACGGGAAAAAATATATAGATTTAGCTAAGGAAAAGGTTCTTGATCAGATGATAAGCGATAAAATACAGTTGAATAAAGCAGAAGAAATAGGTATAGAAGTATCTGAAGAGGAAGTAGATTTAGAAGTCGATAAATGGAAAAAGCTTTTCAATTCTGAAGAGGCTTACAAGGAGTTCCTTGAAAGTTTGAGAATGGATGAAGATTATTTCAGGGATTATTTGAAAAAAGATATTATAATAAACAAGATGAAGGAAAGAATCAGTCAGGATATAGAAGTTACAGATGTAGAATTGGTGGACTACTATAATAACCATATAAATCAGTTTTATGTTGTTAAAGCAAGCCATATATTGCTGGACACAGAAGAAGAAGCTAAAGAAATATTGGAAAGGGTTAAAGAAGGAGAAGATTTCAACGCTTTGGCAAGAGAATACTCAACAGATCCAAGTGTTAAAAATAACAGCGGAGATTTAGGCTATTTTAGACATGGGATGATGGTTGAACCTTTTGAAAGGGCAGCTTTCGCTTTGGAACCCGGAGAAATAAGCGATATTGTTAAAAGCGAATACGGATATCATATTATTAAAGTTGAGGATAAAACCATCGATAGATTTGAAGATGTTAAAGACGAGCTTAGGAATACTTTGATTGCTCAGAAGAAAAGCAAAAATTATGATAATGCTTTTGAGGAAATGATGAATAATGCAAATATAGAAAAATTTCCTGAGAAACTATAGTATATTCCTAATTTTGCAAATATGTGTATAAAAGCTGAACCTCCGTAAAATACTATGGATTACAGACATACATGTCAAAATATATCAAAGAAGGAGGGTAAAGCATGAAAGCAACTGGAATAGTAAGGCGTATTGATGATCTTGGAAGAGTCGTCATACCTAAAGAGATAAGACGAACCCTTCGCATCAGGGAAGGTGATCCTCTTGAGATTTTTACAGACCGAGAGGGAGAAGTTATTCTTAAAAAATACTCTCCAATAGGGGAATTAAGTGATTTTGCAAAGGAATATGCAGAATCACTACATAGCTCTTTAGATCATATAGCATGTATCAGTGATCGTGATACAATAATTGCTGTAGCTGGAGCTTCAAAAAAGGAACTTTTGGAGAAAAAAATAAGCCAGGCACTTGACAAAATAATCGATGACAAGATGACAATAATGTTAGATGGTACAAACGGCAATAAGATGATAAATATTACTGCAGACGAAGAAGGGCCATCAAAATACACCTCGGGAGTAATAGTGCCGATAGTTGCTGAAGGAGATCCAATCGGTTCTGTTATACTTCTCAGCAAAGAAACAAATGTAAGGATGGGTGATTTAGAAAGAAAAATTGCTGAAACTGCAGCAAGTTTCTTAGGAAAACAAATGGAGCAGTAGAATAAGAGATGGCAGCAGGTGAAGCTGCCATCGTTTTTTCGTCCTATCCTATATTCAACTTTCTATTAAATATATTGTAAAGGGTTCTAATAAGATTTTTGATTGTATATTTTATCTATAGGATATGATAAAATGTATTTGTATTGCAAAGCTGGAGGTCAATTATGGAAAAAAGCAAACATTCTTTTGTAAAAGGAGCGTTAATACTAACTGTAGCAGGAATAATTTCTAAAATATTGGGTGCCATATATAGAATACCTTTAGGTCAAATCATAACTTCAGAAGGTCTGGCATATCATCAGACAGCCTATGATCTTTACATATTGATGCTGACTTTTTCTTCCTATTCAATACCGACTGCCATATCAAAATTGGTTTCGGAAAAACTTGAGGAAGGAAGAAAAGATGAAGCACATAAAATATTTAAAGTTGCTATGTGGCTTTTAGGCACCATTGGTCTTATATTATCGATTATTCTATATTTGAATGCCGATACTTTTTCACAAGCCTTTAAAAATCCAGGTTCCTATCTGGCGGTTTTGGCAGTTTCACCGGCAATATTTACAGTTTCAATAAGTGGGGCTTTTCGGGGATATTTTCAAGGTATGCAAAACATGACCCCTAGTGCTATATCTCAGGTTACGGAACAAATCAGTAGAGTGCTGACAGGATTTTTATTGGCATATTTGTTGTTGCCTATGGGATATAAGGTATCGGCTGCTGGTGCTATTTTTGGTACTTCTGTTGGGGGATTTGTAAGTTTTATGACCCTTTATATCATATATAGCAAGAATAAGAGAAGAATAAAAGTAGAATTGATGGATTATGTAGGAAGAAAAACCGAATCTGCGGCTAGTATAATCAATCGAATCATTAAATTTTCTCTGCCAATTATGATTGGCGGCAGTATAATGCCTATTATGAATTTACTAGATACATTCATAGTGATGGATAGATTGCAAGCAGCAGGATTCAACCAGATAACGGCTACAAAGCTTTTTGGACAGCTTAAAGGTATGGCAACATCTTTTGTAAACGTGCCTCAGGTATTTACCATATCCTTGGCAGCTAGTCTTGTACCTTCTATATCTGAATCCATGGTGAGAAAAGATATGGAGGCTGTGAGAAGAAAATCTAAGCTTGCACTTAAGATGAGCCTGCTTTTGGGGTTGCCGGCTGCCATGGGACTTTTTATACTGGCGGGGCCCATTATGCAGATGTTTTATCCCAATGAGACAGAAAGCCTTGGTATTGCATTAAGGTATGTGTCGTCAGCTGTGGTTTTTCTAACACTGGTGCAAACTATGACAGGCATACTCCAAGGCATGGGAAAAGAAAGAATACCTGTAATAAACATGATTATTGGAGCATTTGTAAAGGCTGTAGTAAGCTATGTTCTCACTTCTATGCCTGCTTTGAATATCAACGGGGCGGCAATAGGAACTGTGTTAGGATATGGAGTAGCCTCTATGCTTAATTATAGAGCTTTGATTAAATATCAAAAGAAAGATTTAAATATATTATCTATTTCAATAAAGCCTGCAATTGCGACGGCAGCTATGACGATAGCAGCATATTTTAGTTATAAATTGATATATAGAATCATCGAGAGAAACTCTATAGCAACATTAGGGGCTATAATTTTGGCTGTAGTAGTCTATGGAGTGGTTATTATATTGATAAAAGGTGTTACAAAAGAAGAATTAGACTCAGCTCCTGGAGGGAAAAAGTTATCTAAAATGCTGAAGAAAAAAGGTCTCATCTAAGAAAGGAAGATGCACATGGGAAAAATTATAATAGTAGGTTTAGGGCCAGGTGATTATAATAGCCTTACTACTAAAGTTGAGGATATTCTAAAAAATGCTGAGAATCTTATATTAAGAACCGTTAAACACCCGGTAGTAGATAAATTGCAGGATATGGGAATCAAATTTGAATCTTGTGATGATATATATGATTCAGCAGAGAACTTCGAAGAGGTTTATGATAAAATAAGCCAAAGGATTATAGCCAGAGCTAATGAAGGACAAAATGTGGTTTATGCAGTACCGGGACATCCTTTAGCTGCTGAAAAAAGTGTAGAACTGATACTGAATAAGGCTGACGGAAAAACTGAAGTAATAGTAGAAGGAGCTATGAGCTTTATAGATGCGGTTACTGCATCATTGAAGATAGATATTTCTTCAGGTTTGAAAATAATCGATGCATTGAGGATGGACAAACAAAAACCAGACACTGATTGTGGCAATATAATTACACAGGTTTATAGCAGATTTATAGCTTCTGAAGTAAAATTGATACTTATGGACTATTATAATTACGACCAAAAAATATGTATAATAAAAGCAGCCGGAGTCGAAAATCAGGAAAAATTGGAATGGATTCCCCTATATCAACTAGATACTATTGAGTGGGTTGATTATTTGACCAGCATCTATATTCCTCCTGCCGAAAGTAAGAAGTTTAAGACCATGGAAGACCTGATAGAGTTAATGGAGACTTTGAGAGGAGAGAAGGGCTGCCCATGGGACAGAAAGCAAACTCATGAGACTTTGAAGCCTTATCTTCTAGAAGAGTGTTATGAGGTTATAGACGCCATTGAAAGTGGTAATATAGATCAGTTAATTGAAGAGTTAGGAGATTTGCTTTTGCAAGTGGTATTTCACTGCCAAATAGGAAAAGAAGCAGGACATTTTCATATTAACGATGTAATCACATTTTTAGTCAATAAGTTAGTTTCAAGACATCCCCATGTGTTTGGAGATATAAAGGCTGATGATGAGAGTGGAGCCTTGAAGAGTTGGGAAGCTTCTAAAAAAGATGAGAAGAAAATGAAAACTCATACAGAAGTTTTAAAAGCCATTCCAAAGGCAATGCCAGCGCTCATGAGAGGTTATAAGGTTCAGGAAAAAGCTGCTTTGGTAGGATTTGATTGGCCGGATGTGGACGGAGCAACGGCAAAGGTTGAGGAGGAATTTTTGGAGCTGAAAGAGGTATATAAAACTTCTAATAATGGAAAAATAGAAGAAGAGATCGGAGATTTGATTTTCGCCGTAGTGAATGTTGCAAGATTTTTAAATGTACAGCCAGAACTTGCTTTAACAAAAACCATAGAAAAATTCATCGACAGATTCAATTATATAGAAGAAATAGCCCTAAAAAATGGTATTAAATTGGAGAGTATGACTCTGGAAGAGATGGATTCATTATGGAATAGGGCTAAAACACATAAATTTAATAAAAATGATGAAAACTAATGATAAAAAAGAAGGAATTTTGCCAAAAATAGAGAATAATGCATAATGTACTGATGATCAAATTATAGGAGGGATTATTTAATGAATAAGGCTGAATTGATTGCTAGCATGGCTGAAAAATGTCAACTGACTAAGAAAGACACTGAGAAGGCTCTTAAAGCATTCATGGATATTGTACAAGAGACTCTTGCAAAGGGCGAAAAGGTGCAGTTGGTTGGTTTTGGAACCTTTGAGGTAAAAGAAAGGGCTGCAAGGATTGGCAGAAATCCAAGAACGAAGGAGGAAATAAAGATACCAGCTTCCAAAGCACCAGTATTTAAAGCTGGAAAGGATCTTAAAGAATCAGTTAACAAATAAAAATGTACATAGCAGGACAAAAAATCAGGTCATTGACCTGATTTTTTTCTAGGGAGGGAATAATATGAGATTAGACAAATTTCTAAAAGTATCAAGACTTATAAAGAGAAGGACTGTTGCAAAAGAAGCCTGTGAAGGACAAAAAATATTTCTAAATGGCAAAGCCTCTAAACCAGGAGCTGAAGTAAAAGTAGGGGATATTATTGAAATTGCCTATGGAGACAGAAAAATAAAAGCTGAAGTTTTAAATATCAATGAGAAGGCCGGGAAAGATGAAGCGAGAGAAATGTATAAAATAATTGAGTAATAATCATCATATTATGGCCAAAACCGCATATAAATGAATAAGGCAATTTATTACGCGGTGGGAGGCTATATAATATGGATGATATAAAGACAGGGAAAACAAAACCTCACAGCATCACTCTTGAAGACAGAGAGAAGCTATATATAACAGGCGTTACAGATGTAGATAGTTTTAATGATACAACTGTCATTGTAGGAACACAGATGGGAGAATTGATAATAAAGGGAGAAGATTTGAGTATTAGCAGTCTTGATATCGATAATGGCAACTTAATGATAAAAGGTCTAATATATTCTATGGTTTATGAATCAAAAACTGCTTATAAAAGTGAAAAAGGGTTTTTTAAGAGTCTTTTTAAATGATTTATGACCAAGCACCGATGGAGGTTTTTTATGGAGACACTGCAATTTCAGATTTTTGTTTTTTCAATAACAGTCTATGGCGGAATTATTATTGGACTGATTTATGATATTTACAGGGCTGTTAAGGGTGTTAATAGGTCGAAAAGGCTGATTACTTCCTTATGGGATATATTATTTTTGCTGGCAACTCTTCTCATTGCCGTTTGGGCTATATTTTCCAGCAACTATGGAGATCTGAGAATATATGTATTCATAGGTTTTATGGTAGGGTTCTTTCTTTATGAAAAAATAATAAGTAAAATTGCAGTGGCTTTTTTCTCATATTTATTTCAAAGCCTAAATGCAGCAGCAAAAAGGGGCAGCAGGCTAATTGTTATTCCAATAAGATTTTTGTGGTTTTTCATTTTCAGACCTTTTGGTATAATTAAAGAATGGATAAGCAAAAAACTATTAAAAATAAAGAAAAAAGTACTATTGCCTAAAAAACTATTGAGAGATTCGAGAAAATATTATAAACTGATAATTAAAAGAAAAGAGCATAAGAAGGATTTATAAGGCTTCTATAATGGAGGAGATATTTATGAAGAAAAAAAAGAAAATAATATGGACTAATTTTTTTGTATTTATTTTTATTCTTTATGCTATCTTTACTATTGGAAGCCAGCAGATCACCATATACAGACTTAAGAAATCTCATCAGCAAATAGCTAGTAAAATTGAAGAAGCCCAAAATGAGAATCAGAAGCTCCAGGACATGCTTAAGGATGTATCTTCCAAAGAGTATATTGAAAAAATGGCCCGTGAGCAGCTTGGGTTAGTGAAAGCGGATGAAATAGTATATGTTGATCAATCCTTGTCTGATGCTAATTTGCAAGAAGGGGGTAATTAATTATAGTATAATATAGTATCACATTTCTACCATTATTCATTATAATTATACCCATTGCAAATTAAAGGAGGAATTTTTTCAGTATGCCTATTGAGGAAGGTAAGATAGTTGATGGTATTGTTGCTAATATAACCAAGTTCGGAGCTTTTGTTCAGCTATCGGATGGGAAAACCGGATTGGTGCATATTTCAGAAATTGCTGACACTTATATTAAAGATATAAATAGCTACTTGAAGGAAAAACAAACAGTTAAGGTAAAGATACTAAACATAGATAAGGACGGCAGAATAAACTTATCTATCAAGCAAGCACAAGAGCTTAAGAAATCCACCAAGCCAATA
>ERZ773359.6321-NODE-6321-length-10536-cov-171.151226_pt1 | contig 10536 bp, 10 predicted proteins | sample MGYA00374955_ERZ773359 | MGnify/ENA primary metagenome ERZ773359 (study PRJEB29098, sample SAMN04486028) | biogas fermenter metagenome | study: EMG produced TPA metagenomics assembly of the Biogas fermentation microbial communities from Germany - Plant 4 DNA1...
CCCCGGGCAAACCCCGGGTAAACCCATGGCCCATGCCAGGTATACGCCGGGATATCAGTGCCTGGCAGACAAAGCAGAGAACCCGGTGCAACAGGCACATATTTGCCGGATTCCAGACTTGCATGGAGCAAAGGAGAGCCTTCTATGAAAATAATAAAACCCCATTTCGAAATACTGACAAGGGTCGACGGGATGGAAGTCCTGAAAATGCTGGAGCTTGCCGGGCGAACATGTTACAAGTCCGAAGACAGGATCACGGACATTTCGGCCGTCGACTTTGTCAGGATGATCCTGTCCCGCGGGCACGAGTCCGTCATTGAGCATTTTTCGATTACCGCAAAAATCGTATGCGACAGGGGAGTATCCCATGAAATAGTCCGGCACCGGATAGCTTCATATGCCCAGGAGTCTACCCGGTATTGCAATTATTCCAAAAGCAAATTCGGCAGCCAACTGACATTCATCCAGCCTTCATGGTGTTCGGTAGACTGGACGGAATACAGCCCTGAAGAACTGGATGACATCCTTCGGGATGAGCCGGTCGTTCCGGACCACATATGGCTGAAGGCGATGAAAGCAGCTGAAACATATTATTTCCAATTGCTTGAGGCGGGTCGTTCGCCGGAAGAAGCGCGTGCGGTCCTGCCAAACAGCCTGAAGACTGAGATCGTGATGACAACGAACCTCAGGGAATGGCGGCATTTCTTCAGGATGAGGACCTCAGCCGCATCGCATCCGCAGATGAGAGAGATCGCGGTCCCGCTCCTTAAAGCATTCAAAGACATGATACCGGTCGTATTCGATGATATAGACCCCGGAGAATAGGAGTGTGCGAAATATGGACACAGGAATGATAATAATCGGCGAAAGGCTGAACAGCACGAACAAGGCTGCAAGGACGGCCATCGAATCCCGTAACGCTTCCTTCGTGCATGATATGGCCAGGAAACAGGCGGACGCGGGTGCAATGTACATCGATCTGAACGCCGGCATGTTTGTCGAAGATGAGCCGGAAAGGCTGGAATGGCTGACCAGGACGGCGCAGGAAGCCGTTGATGTCCCGCTGTCACTCGACTCACCGAATGCCGGGGCATTGGAAAGGGCTCTGAAGGTCGTCAGGACAAAACCCATCATCAATTCCATAACGCTCGAGAGGGAGAGGTACGATTCAGTCCTGCCGCTCGTGCTTGAATACGGCACAGGAGTGATCGCGCTGTGCATGGACGACAACGGGATGCCTGAGACGACGGAAGAAAGGGTCGCTATAGCGGACAGGCTCATTTCGGGACTTACAGCAAAAGGCGTAGACATATCCGATATCTTCATCGATCCCATGGTCAGGCCCATAGGCACCGGGTCGCATTACGGAACGGTCGTCCTCGAGACGATCCGCCGCGTCAGGTCCGAGTTCCCGGAAGTCCACATCACCTGCGGCCTGAGTAACATATCCTTTGGCTTGCCTGCAAGGAAAGTCATCAACCAGGCTTTCATGATCGCCGCCATGACATGCGGGCTGGATTGCGCCATACTGGATCCGCTGGACAGGAAGCTGATGGCTTTCATATACGCAACGGAAGCATTGCTGGGCAAGGATGACTTCTGTGTAAACTATCTCACGAAATACAGGGAAGGCCTCATAGACCTGCAATGATGAAGGCCTTTTGGCATGCCGGGAGGATCTGATGAAAGTCGTCGGGATCGTAGCCGAATACAACCCATTGCATTACGGACACCTCTATCATCTCCGTTCCGCCCGCATGGTGACCGGGGCTGATTGCGTCGTGATCGTGATGAGCGGCAATTACACCCAGCGCGGTGAACCCGCCGTGGTCAACAAGTGGGCCCGTGCCGAAATGGCATTGCTTGCCGGGGCCGACCTGGTCATCGAACTTCCAGTTGCCTACGCCATGGGCAGTGCAGAGTACTTCGCGTTCGGTGCCGTCAGGCTGCTCGACAGCCTGGGAGCCGTCGATTTCATATGTTTCGGCAGCGAGTCGGGCAACATCGAAGGCCTTAAGGCCATTGCCTCGATCCTTGCTGATGAACCGGAAGAGTATAAGATCCTCCTGAAGGAACAGCTTTCAGCCGGCCATTCCTTCCCTGCTGCAAGGCAGAGGGCGCTGTCGGCCTACCTGCGGGGAAAGTTCGGCAAAGACAGTCTCACGCGGATGATGAAAAGTTCAAATGACATCCTGGGCGTCGAATATCTCAAGGCCCTGCTGCGTCTCGAAAGCAGTATACAGCCCCTCACGATAAACAGGGTCGGCAGCAGCTACAACTCGACTGAACTGAGCGCTAAATTCAGCAGCGCCACATCCATCAGGAAGATCCTCAGCGTCAACCAGTGGAAGTGTGCGAAAAAGCTCATAGAATCCTCCATGCCCACCGAGTCGCTTTCCGTGCTTGAGCGCGAGATCGAACTCGGAAGGGGACCCGTCTTCCCTGCTTTATTCGGCTCCGCGATAATATCCCTGATCAGGAGGATGTCCGCCGACGAACTGAGGAGCCTCCCTTATATGGAAGCAGGCCTGGAAAACAGGCTTAAGCTGGCTGCAGACAAATCCGGCACATATGAGGAGTTGGTCAATAACATCACCACAAGACGCTATACTGCCACAAGGGTGCAGAGGATCCTTTTCAGCCTGCTGATCGGGCTTGACAGCAGGAAATTCGAATTTTTCAACAGCGTCGGCGGACCAGCGTATATCAGGATCCTCGGGTTCAACCGTACAGGCAGGCGGCTCCTGTCCTCGATCAGGGGTAAAACTGATCTGCCCATTATCACGAAAACTGCTGATTTCAAAGCATCAGACATCCCGGGTGTTTCGGAAATGCTGGCTCTTGAGTCGAATGCCACGAACCAGTTTGTATTGGGCTACGAAAACCCGTATTTCAGGACATCGGGCAGTGATTTTACACATAACGTCATTTATATCGATACTTCAACAAAAGACAAATAAAAATCTGCGAATGTTTTCATATATTATTTCATAAACATGAAGGAATTTTTTAGGGTTTATAGAATAGGTTATATATAAACATGATGGAGGTGTACCATGAAGTACTTGTCTAAAGCTATCGATTTCACTATCAAAAACTGGATGCTCATCATCCCCGTGTTTGCTCTGATGGCTATAGTCAACCTCATACAGAGTGGAGCAGTGACCGGACTTATTTCGTTGATCACGCTCGCAAACATCGATAACTTTACCAGTGTAGAAGGTTTGCTCAGCATGATCCCTGTTGCTTTCGGAGCAATAGTTGGCGGCAGTATCCTGGCACTTGTCGCACGGTTCATCTATGAACCCACGACATACGGCCTTGCAAGCAAAGGCCTTGAAACGGGAAGTGCTAGTCTGAACGAAATAGGATCAGCGCTGCAGGGGAATTTTGTCAAGTTTGTGATATACATTATAGGAACGCTCGTACTGAACCTGGTTGTAGGTCTCGCTACATTCCTGGTCATGCTTCTCATGGTCCTGCTGGTCGGCTTGCTGAAAGGCCTTGGTATTGTCCTGATGGTTATCGCGATGATCGGACTTGCAATTTTCTATGTAGTATTCTATACGCTTATCAGCCTCTGGTTCCCGGCAATGGTCGTTGACGGCCTCAGCGTATTCGATGCTTTGAAAAAATCTATCGATATCGTCAAATACTGTTTCTGGACGGTATTTGGCATCACACTGCTGGTTAGCATAGCCTGCAGCATCGTTTCATACATACTGAGCTTCCTTGGCGGTATACCGGTGCTTGGCACCATCATACTCAGTGCGATCCCGGCCATCCAGTACTTTGTCATGGCAGTCTTCTCGCTGCTGGTCTATCGTGAAAAAACCGGAAGAGTTACTGCATGACTCATTCCCGGGCACCAGCAACAACAAGCAAAATCGTAGCAGGGATACTGGAAACAGTATCCCTGTTTAGTTTGTCCCGGGGCTGGCCGAAACTGTACACCCCCGCATCGGCGATTGCATCCGCTGTATCACAAACACCTGCGCAACGGTTGAATAACAGTATACAGTGTGGTAAAATACTCAAAAACTAAAAGAACGGCTGAACAAAGCTGAATAACGCTGATTAAAAAAGGAAGGTAGCTATGGCGGACAACGTATTCGACATCCTGAAAGAAAGGGGCTTCATCGCCCAGCTCACGCACGAGGAAGAAATAAAGGATCTTCTTTCAAACAACAAGGTCACGTTCTACATAGGATTCGACCCGACAGCGGACAGCCTGCACGTAGGCCATTTCGTGCAGTTGATGGTAATGGCCCACATGCAGCGGGCGGGACACAGGCCGATCGCCCTCATAGGCGGCGGCACGGCCATGATCGGCGATCCGTCCGGCAGGACCGACATGCGCAAAATGATGACGCAGGAAACGATAAATCACAACGCAGAAAAGTTCAGGCACCAGTTGTCGAAATTCATCGATTTCTCCGACGGCAAGGCCATAATGGTCAACAATGCCGACTGGCTGCTGGACCTGAACTACATCGGGTTCCTGAGAGAAATAGGCGTCCACTTCTCGGTCAACAGGATGCTGACGGCCGAATGCTTCAAATCAAGGCTGGAACGTGGCCTTACTTTCATCGAATTCAATTACATGCTCATGCAGAGCTACGATTTCCTTGTCCTGAACAGGAAACACGGCTGCCTGATGCAGCTCGGCGGAGACGACCAGTGGTCGAACATCATCGCCGGCATCGACCTGATAAGGAGAGTCGAAGGAAAACAGGCCTACGGCATGACATTTGCGCTCCTGACAACCAGCGAGGGCAAGAAAATGGGAAAAACGGAAAAAGGCGCTCTCTGGCTGGATCCTGAAAAAACTTCCCCGTACGATTTCTACCAGTACTGGCGGAACGTCGACGACGCCGACGTCATAAAATGCCTGAAGCTTCTTACATTCCTGCCTATGGACGAAATAAACAGGCTGGCACAGCTCAGGGACGAACAGATCAACGAAGCCAAAAAAGTCCTGGCATACGAAGTCACGAAACTCGTGCACGGCGAAGATGAGGCCATGAAGGCAAGACAGCTTGCCGAAGCACTGTTTGGCGGCGGCGGCAGTACAGACGACCTTCCGTCGACACCGGTCCCGCTTTCGGAGCTCGAAAACGGCATAAACATACTGGACCTGCTCCTTAGGACCGGCCTCGTGCCGTCGAAGAGCGAAGCCCGTAGGCTGGTGCAGCAGGGCGGCATTTACATCGAAGGCGAACCGGTAGCTTCGATCGAACACGTGGTTCGCAGTGATGCGTTCACGAACGGTGAACTGCTTATAAAGAAAGGCAAGAAGACTTATCATAAAGTGGTAATTTCGTAAAGAAACCTGGTTGATTGGAGGTCCTCGATTGGAAATACTGAACACGATATCGGAAAATCTTCAGAAAGGGAAATCGAATGCCGTGAAAGAACTCGTCCGGGAGGCACTGGACAAGGGCATCTCCGCCGAGGATATCCTTGAAGGCGGCCTCATCGGCGGAATGGACGTGATTGGGACAAAATTCATGAAAAATGAGATATATGTGCCGGAAGTCATGCTCGCCGCAAGAGCGATGACCGCGGGCATGGAAGTACTGAGGCCGGTCCTGGCCGGCGCAGGAGTCCAGCCCAGGGGCAGGGTCGTGATAGGCACCGTAAAAGGCGACCTGCACGACATAGGCAAAAACCTCGTCAAGATGATGATGGAGGGCAAAGGCATCCAGGTCATCGACCTCGGCACCGATGTACCTGCGGAACGGTTCATTTCCGCCGCCATGGAACACGAGGCCCGTATAATCGCTTGCTCGGCATTGCTCACCACGACGATGCCCGAGATGAAAAAAGTGGTCGAACTGCTGAAGGAAAAAGGCCTCAGGGACAAGTTCACCGTAATGATAGGCGGTGCTCCCGTCACGGACGCTTACAGGGAGTCCATCGGCGCCGACATATACACGCCCGACGCCGGTTCCGCAGCGGAAGCAGCGGCTAAAGTGTTTGCTGACTGACCGATGTGCCTGCAGCCTGAGTTTTTGCGTACATTTATCACAGAAAAACGAATAGTGACATTCCTCTGCAATGAAGTGCTCCTTTTTGCCGAGGGATGTCACTAATTTTTCGGGGAAGCTCTTCATATGAAAAGTATGGGGACACTCCTCTTCCGATAAGGAATACCTCTTGCAGAGGAGTGTCCCCTTTGTCTCGATGAGTGTCCCCTTTACCTGAAGACTGTCACCCTTGTCTTTATGTCGTCTTTATGCCCCCTTTGCCCAGGATGTCCTCTCTGCTTATATCTCCATTATGATAGGCAATATCATGGGTTTGCGCTTTGTTTTTTCATACAGGTATTCCCTGAGATCGTTCTTTATGACATTCTTCTTGGCAGCCCAGTCGTTGGCCCTCTTCCCTTCCAGCTTCGACAGGGTCTGCTTTATGATCTCACGCGCATTCTCCATCAGGTCTTCCGATTCCCTGACATAAACGAATCCCCTGGAAATGATATCGGGGCCCGCAATGATCTGTCCGGATTCCTTTTCGGTCGTGATGACCACGACGATCAGCCCGTCCTGCGAAAGCAGTTTCCTGTCCCTGAGCACGATGCTGCCGACATCGCCTACGCCAAGGCCGTCAACGAGCACCCTGCCCGACGTGACGCTGCCGTTGATTTTCGCCGAATCCGGCGTCAGTTCAAGTACCTGGCCTATTTCCATAACAAAGATGTTCTCGGGCGGCATCCCCATTTTGGCGGCCAGGTTCGCGTGCTGTTTCAGGTGCCTGTATTCACCGTGCACCGGCACGAAGAATTTGGGCCTTACCAGGCTGTGCATCAGCTTAAGTTCTTCCTGGCAGGCATGCCCCGACACATGCACGTCCGCCAGCGATTCGTATATGACGTCCGCGCCTTTTTTGAACAGTTCGTTTATGACCTTGAATATGGACTTCTCATTGCCGGGTATCGGCGATGCGGAAATGATGACAAGGTCGCCCGGCTCGATCTCCACTTTTTTGTGCTCGTTGACCGCTATCCTCGACAATGCGGCCATTGGCTCTCCCTGGCTGCCTGTCGTCAGAATGACCATCTTTTCGGGCGGATACTTATCGATCATGTCCACGTCCACCATCATACCGTCCGGCACGTGGAGATATCCCAGTTCCATCGCCACATTGACGACGTTCATCATGCTCCTGCCGACTACTGTGACCTTCCGGTCAAACTTGTAAGCGGCGTCTATCGCCTGCTGGAGCCTGTGGACGTTGGATGCGAAGCTCGCCACGATGATCCTGCTCTTTGCATCCATGAAAATATCTTCGAACGTTTCGCCGACCGTCCTTTCGGACATGGTGTAGCCGGGCCGCTCCGCGTTCGTGCTGTCGCACATCAGCAGCAGCACGCCCTTCCTGCCGAGATCGGCAAGCCGCGCCAGGTCCGTCGTCTTCCCTTCTATCGGCGTGTAGTCTATCTTGAAGTCGGACGTGTGGACGATGACGCCCACGGGAGTATGCAGCGCCAGGGCCACCGAATCGGCAATACTGTGGGTGGTCCTGATGAATTCCACCTTGAAAGACCCAAGCCGTACCGTATCGCCGGGCTCCACTCCCACAAGCCTGGCCGATGACAGTATCCTGTGCTCCTCCAGCTTATACTTCAACAGCCCCAGCGTAAGCCTGGTGCCATACACTGGTACGTTGATTTCTTTCAGGAAATACGGCACGGCTCCTATATGGTCCTCGTGGCCGTGTGTCAGCACTATGCCGAGGACTTTTTCCCTGTTCTTCGTAAGGTAAGATATATCCGGTATGACATGATCGATGCCAAGCATATCATCTTCGGGAAACGAAAGGCCGCAGTCGACCACGATTATTTCGTCCCCGTATTCGAAAACCGTCATATTCTTTCCTATTTCCTGCAATCCCCCCAGGGGGATCACTTTCAGCTTTTGTTTATTTTTTGTCACAAAATAACCTCCATAAAATCTCTTTTCTTATATAAATAATTCCACCGTTATGAATATTTTCAACAACTCATCCCGCGATATATACAAGTATTTTCAGCCTCCGCTGCAGCCCGGGCTTCCAGGAGCGCCGTTCCGCCGCCACCTAACCTATTATAGCACTGTATGCAATATTTGCAAAACACTAATTGAGATCCGGCATCAACACCTTCCTTTTTTCAGGGAAAAATAGGTCTTTATTCTTATTGACATGGGAAATTAGTACTAGTATAATGGACTTACCTGTTTACGGAAAGACTCTCTTTTGTTTTACCCGGATCAATATATTTTTTGTGGGTATGGGGCCCGGACGGGGCTCTATATTACTTTCAGGGAAAATTTCAAAATGGCGGCGCGACGACAGCAACAGTTTTGAAAAAACCTCTTGCATTGACCATGGACAATATGCTATAATAACGACTGTCTCAAGCATTGCGGGATTGTGTAATGGTAGCACTACTGACTCTGGATCAGTCTGTGAGGGTTCGAATCCTTCTCCCGCAGCCAGTTATTCACTCACGATCGAAGGATATGCGAGTTGCATGTCCTTCGATTTTTTGTATGACTGCAATTATTCATTATTCTCATCCCCCGGGTGTCATTCCCCGGACTTCGCAGCGCTTCGGAGAAGACTCCCGATCCGCCGGAAAACGCAGGACTGTCCCCCCGGTGAAGGACTGTCCCCCATTGTGAAGGACTGTCCCCAACGTTCAACGTTCGAAAGAATGGCCCCCTCCTTATGAAGAAATGTCCCCGACTTTCTAAGGACTGTCCCCCCGATGTGAAGGACCGTCCTCCGATGTAAAAGACTGTCCCCCCCGGCGAAGGACTGTCCCCCTTGACCAAATAGAAACGGGACGGCAGTGCCGTCCCGTTTACCAGGATATCGTAAAGTTTTTATATTGCCGGATCCACTATGCCGGCCCGTTTATCAGCCAAACAGTGCCAGCAGGACGCCTGCTGCGACAGCAGAGCCTATAACGCCGGCAACGTTCGGACCCATGGCATGCATCAGGAGGTAGTTGGTCGGATTCGCCTTCTGTCCTTCGATCTGCGAAACCCTCGCAGCCATAGGCACGGCAGAAACGCCTGCCGATCCGATCAGCGGGTTTATCTTTCCGCCTGAGAGCCAGCACATGAGCTTACCTATAAGCAGTCCGCCAACTGTGCTGAACATGAATGCCACCAGTCCGAGGCAGATTATCCCTATCGTCTCGAGTCTCAGGAAGTTCTCTCCGTTAGCAGTGGCGCCGACAGTTACTCCCAGGAAAATCGTAACGATATTGATCAACGCGTTCTGCGCCGTATTCGACAGTCTTTCAACGACTCCTGACTCCCTGAACAGGTTGCCGAGCATCAGCATACCAATAAGCGGAGCGACAGAAGGCAGCAGCAATACGCAGAATATGGTGACAGCTATCGGGAATATTATCCTTTCAAGCTTCGAAACATCGCGCAGCTGCTCCATCTTTATTTCTCTTTCCTTCTTCGTGGTAAGCAGCCTCATTATCGGCGGCTGGATCATCGGTATAAGCGCCATGTACGAATATGCAGCTATAGCTATCGCCGGCAAAAGGTTAGGTGCAAGCCTGGTCGTCAGGTAAATGGCGGTAGGACCGTCAGCACCTCCGATTATTCCTATGGAAGCTGCTTCCTGGGGCGTAAAGAGGCCCGTTGCCAGCGCGATCATGAACGCCGCCGCGATGCCGAACTGTGCCCCGGCTCCCATGAAAAGGCTGGACGGCCGTGCGATCAGCGGTCCGAAATCCGTCATTGCCCCGATACCGAGGAAAATCAGCGACGGGTATATTCCAAGCTTGACTCCCTGGTACAGATAGTACAACAGGCCTCCAGGCCCATCCGAACCCTCCTGCGGTCCTGCCATCAGCCCTGCCAGGGGCAGGTTTGCCAGCAGCATTCCAAAAGCTATCGGCAGCAGCAGAAGCGGCTCAAACTTCTTTACTATCGCCAGGTATACGAGAACACATGCCAAAACGATCATTACGCAATGCTGCCAGGTAAGTGCAGCGAATCCGGAATCCTGTAATATTGTTCTTACAGCATCAAGAAACATATCTTCACCTCACTGTCCGAGCACCACAAGGACATCTCCAGCGTTTACCGATGCCCCCTTGACGGCCTGGATTTGTACTACTGTTCCATCTGCAGGTGCTACTATCTCATTTTCCATTTTCATAGCTTCGAGGATCAGTATTACCTGCCCTCTTTTTACCGAATCACCAACATTGACCCTTACATCGAGTATCGTTCCGGGCATGGGTGCCTTTATGGCTTCGCCGCCGCTTACATTGGCAGGTGCCGGCTGCTCCTGTGCCGAAGGCTTGTCTTTCGCCTCCGCAACGGGCTGTGCAGGGGCGACTGCCGGTCCCGCAGCATTCGCTGACACTTCCCTGGTGCTCATGATGCCGACTTTACCGTGATCCACTTCCACTTCATATTCAACATTATTGATCGTTACGTAATACCTCATATTTACCTCCGTTACGCATTATTTCGACAGGCTGATGGACCTGAATACCAGCTCATTCAGAGGTATCCCGGT
>ERZ773359.6323-NODE-6323-length-10533-cov-12.805211_pt1 | contig 10533 bp, 8 predicted proteins | sample MGYA00374955_ERZ773359 | MGnify/ENA primary metagenome ERZ773359 (study PRJEB29098, sample SAMN04486028) | biogas fermenter metagenome | study: EMG produced TPA metagenomics assembly of the Biogas fermentation microbial communities from Germany - Plant 4 DNA1...
ATATTCCTCCTTGCGAAGAGTTTGCAGCTAATATCTGTGACGAATTCTTCAGACTTCCTCTATTCCCACCACAGCTTGAAGATATGCCCTTGGATCCTAAACCTCGTCCAAGGCCAAGGTTATTATCAGAAGATGATGACGAATAAGGTTATAAGAAAATCCTATAGGTTAATAGGAACCTATAGGATTTTTTCTATTTGAAAACTATTCGCCAATTAAGGTAACTCATGGTAAAATAAAGGTAAAATAGAAATCTTATGCATCTATACTCTGTCATTTAATGTTTAGGGGTAAGAATAGGTTAAAAGGGGTGTTTAAGCTATGGTAAACGAAAGCTTGGCAAAAGAATGGATTTTGGAAGGAAAAACCTCTCTAGGGATTGAATTAGGTTCTACTAGGATTAAAGCGGTGCTTATAGGAGAGGATCACAGTCCCATTGCATCTGGCAGTCATAACTGGGAAAACAAACTAGAAAATGGAATATGGACATATCATCTAGAAGACGTGTGGACTGGTTTGCAAAGTAGTTATGCAGCATTGGTTGAGGACGTACATAATAAATATGGAGTTACCTTTACAAAGGTAGGCTCTATGGGTTTTTCTGGTATGATGCATGGATATATGGTATTCGATAAAGATGGAAATCAGCTGGTTCCTTTTCGCACCTGGCGCAATACCATCACTGAAGAGGCAGCTAGAATACTGACCGAAAAGTTCCAGTTTAATATTCCTCAACGATGGAATATTGCTCATTTGTATCAAGCTATATTAAATAAGGAAGATCATGTCAAGGACATTGCATTTATGACTACTTTGTCTGGATATGTTCATTGGAAGCTAACCGGCGAAAAAGTATTAGGGGTAGGAGAGGCATCGGGAGTATTTCCTATAGACAGCAGTAAAAATGATTATAATGAAAGAATGATGCAGCAGTTTGACGAGATGATTTCCCATCTCTCATTTGATTGGAAGCTAAGGGACATTTTACCACAAGTTAGAAATGCAGGAGAAGTTGGAGGTATATTAACGGAAGAAGGTGCAAGACTGCTAGATCCCGCTGGAAATCTAGAAGCTGGTATTCCTCTATGTCCACCGGAAGGGGATGCAGGAACTGGTATGGTAGCTACTAATAGTATAGCTGAGCATACTGGTAATGTTTCCGCAGGTACATCTATTTTTGCAATGATAGTATTGGATAAAGAATTAAGCCAAGTATACCCTGAAATTGATATGGTAACTACTCCTACAGGAAAACCAGTAGCCATGGTGCATTGCAATAACTGTACCTCAGACCTAGATGCATGGATTCGCGTGTTTAGTGAAGTTTTAGAGGAAATGGGTGTAGAAGTGAATAAGCCAGCCCTCTATGATGCTCTATACTTTAAGGCCTTAGAAGGAGATAGGGATTGTGGCGGCTTGCTTTCCTACAATTACTATTCAGGGGAGCCCATCACTCAGTTTGAAGAAGGACGCCCCTTATTTGTCCGTACTCCAGACAGTAATTTCAACTTTGCTAATTTTGCCCGTAGTTTACTATTTTCTACCATGGGGACACTTAAGATCGGTATGGATATACTTACAGAGAAAGAAAATGTTAAGGTAGAAAAACTGTTAGGACATGGAGGTTTGTTTAAAACCAAGGGAGTAGGTCAGCAACTTATGGCAGGTGCATTAAACATTCCTGTAGCTGTTATGGAATCTGCTGGTGAAGGCGGTGCTTGGGGTATTGCATTGTTAGCTGCTTTTATGCTTAGAAAAGAGGAGGGCGAGACACTAGAAAGCTATCTATCAAATAAGGTATTTGCTTATATTGAAAGTGAATGTGTAGAGCCAAAAGAAGAAGATAGAATAGGCTTTGCTGAATACATGGAACGCTATGTAGAAGGGCTTGCCATACAGCGTGCAGCAGTGGAGCATTTAAAAATTAAGAAATAAAATTTATAGTATATTAGCTTATTTAAGAGATCCTTATATAATTAAGGATCTCTTTTTTACTGTCAAAAGGATTTATTAAAAAAATATAATGTTTATATTATTTGATTTGAGTCACATTATTTATTAAACAGCTATGCTAAAATATCTACGTAAATAAGATTTGTAAAATAAATAAAAAGGAGAGGAATATGTTATGGAAAAATTTAATAAGACTAAAGAGCGTAATCTTGAAAGATTAGAGCAATACGTGCCAATAGTTGAACGTGTACATGGAGGAAGTCATCCAGAATTTCACGATGTACGTAGATTATTTGACAAAATTAACATAAAAATTAAAAAAGCAGGATCAGAAAAACCGGAATTAGATAAGGAATTTAAAGAACTGCGCAAAGTTACAGATAACTACACCGTGCCAGATGATGTATGTGAAAGCTACGAGGCGGTATACAAAATGTTAGCCGAATTAAATGAAGCATATGGAATATAGAGGCATGATGGCTATTGACCTTTCACTTTATCAGTAATTTGGAGAAAATCAAAAATCAAGTTTTCTTCACCCAATCAGTGAAAGCTTTCACTTGTCAATAGCCATTATGATTTATTTATTATAGATGCTGAATCAGTATTACTGTTCTAATTATCACAAATGAAGGAGGAATTATGCAAAAATATATTTTAAGCAAGAAGAATTTAATTACATCCATGGGTGGTATCTTAATTTCTATTGCTTTTTTAAGCAAATGGACAATAGATAACATAGAAATTTTTACTTGGTCTTTGATTATTGCCTCTATTATAGGGGCAGCTCCTATAGTTATTCAGGCATATCAAGCTCTGCGAGTAAAAGTAGTGAGCATTGACGTTTTAGTTACCATAGCTGTTATTGGCGCCTTTTTAATTAAAAACTACGAGGAATCAGCTATTGTTACATTTTTGTTCCTCTTCGGTGCTTATTTAGAGCAGCGTACATTAAATCAAACACGCTCAGCCATTAAAGAGCTAACTGAAATGGCACCAGAGAGTGCGCTAAAACAGATGGAAAATGGTGAGTTTGAACTAGTTGAAGTTGATGAAGTAGACGAAGGTGATATTTTACTTGTTAAAACTGGAGCAAAAATTCCAGTGGATGGTACAGTCGTATCTGGAGAAGCTAGTGTCAATGAAGCAAGCATAACAGGGGAATCTATTCCTGTGGCTAAGGGAAAGGGATCAAAAGTATATGCGGGAACAATCATAGATAATGGTACTATACAAATTGTTGCAGACCGAGTTGGCGAAGATACGACTTTTGGCAAGATCATTGAACTTGTAGAAGAGGCGCAGGACTCAAAATCCCAAGCTGAACGCTTTATAGATGGCTTTTCAAAATACTATACACCAGCTGTTCTTGTTTTAGGATTTATAGTATGGTTGCTTTCAAGAAATGTGGAATTAGCCATTACTATCTTAGTTCTGGGATGTCCAGGCGCTTTAGTAATAGGGGTACCTGTATCCAATGTTGCCGGTATTGGAAATGGAGCACGTAATGGGGTACTGCTAAAAGGTAGCGAAGTTATAAATGAGTTTAGTAAACTGGATACAATGGTATTTGATAAGACAGGGACACTGACCGTAGGAAAACCATCAGTTACAGAAAAAGTTTATTATGGAGATAACATTGATGAAGCTTTAAGCTATCTGGCAAGTGTTGAACGTGAATCGGATCATCCATTGGCTAAAGCAGTTTTAGAGGAGATTGGAGAAACAAGATTTTGGCCGGTAGAAAATACAGAAGTCATAAAAGGCGGTGGGATTGTTGCCAACGTTAATGGGCATAGAGTTGCTGTTGGTAATGTTGCCTTAATGGAAAAGGAAAATGTAGAACTTGGTGAAAAAGCAAGATCCGATATTGCTCGCTTGGAGAAGGACGGAAATTCTCTAGTATTAACTTCTGTTGACGGTCAACTGAAAGTATTAATGGGTATACGGGACCAAATTCGCCCAAGGGTTAAGGAAGATCTACAACGGCTAAAAAAGTTAGGGGTAAAAAATTTGATCATGCTTTCAGGTGATAACCAAGGAACAGTTGATGTTGTTAGTCGTGAGCTTGGATTAACTCAAGCCCATGGGAATATGTTACCTGAAGATAAAGCCCAATATATTAAAAGATTAATAGATGAAGGACACATTGTAGCTTTTGTTGGAGATGGTGTCAACGATAGTCCTTCTTTGGCCCTGGCAAATATTGGTATAGCCATGGGTGGAGGCACCGATGTGGCTATAGAAACATCTGATGTTGTTTTAATGAATTCGGATTTCAGTCGTCTGCCCCATGCACTGGGCTTAACAAAGGCTACCGCCAGAAATATGAGGCAAAATATAGTTATTGCCGTAGGAGTTGTATTGTTCTTACTAGCTGGAGTTTTATTTAGTGAATGGGTAAATATGTCAGTTGGTATGCTGGTGCATGAAGCTAGTATATTGGCAGTTATTCTAAATGGTATGAGATTGTTAAGATATAAACTAAGGTATTAAGGTAAAATGTGATATAGGTCAAAGTTTTATTGAACAAAATGGGTTAAAATAAAGGTATAGATTAAACTGATTCAACAGTTACTGTAAAGAGTTTTTTAACAATACGATTTATTATATTGATACACTCTTCTTAATAAGAATAATAATTAATGAAAGGAGACCAGAAATATGAAAGCAGCGACTATCCAATTAGAAACTCTAACATGCCCATCATGCATGCAAAAGATTGAAGGTGCATTGAAAAGCTTAGACGGTATTGATAAAGACACAATGAAAATATTATTTAATTCTAGCAAAGTAAAGGTAAACTTTGACGAAGAAAAGGTTTCAATTGATGAAATAAAATCCGCCATTACAAAACTAGGTTATGAAGTTTTAAATTACAAGGTAAAGTAAGCTGATTTAGCGATGTCACACTGATTTATAAACACAAAAATTATTACTTTTAGATAGAAAAGTTAGTTTAAAATAGGATATTAAGAAAAATTTAAGGGATTCAGCAGTTTATGCTAAATCCCTTAAAATTTTGGTGCCGAAGGCGGGAGTCGAACCCGCACCTGGTGTGAGCCAGACGGGATTTTGAGTCCCGCGCGTCTGCCAGTTCCGCCACTTCGGCAAGATATTTATCTAATAACTCATAACACCAAATATCATAGCACAACTTTTCAAGAAAAGCAACTATTTTTTATCCCACTTTTTTCTGGAGAATTATATTCTTCTCATTTTATAAGTATTTAACAAATACATGTTAGAATATCTCATAGCAAAAATCCTTTGCGAGGGATTCTCATTGGCATATATTTTTATTGTGATGATGAAGCAATAAGCGATCTTGTTGCATGGATGGACTAGAAGCTATTAAAGAAAATTTAATCCGTATTTTTATGGGTGAGCACTATAGTATACCTTTGACAGCAATCCGAGGATATGCTGAATACATAGAAAATGCTCATTGCACTGAAGAGGAAAGGATCAAAGCAGCAGGGTACCTGTCCAAGGCTGCAACACGGTTGCAAAACTTGGCTTTTAAGCATTTGAATATAACCTATTTAATAAAAGCAACCCAAAAAAAAGACGGAACTATATGGGTGATAGTGGATCCAGATACTGCCAATAAGGTAAATGATGATGAAAAAATTAATAAGGGTAACCTGGGAATACTGGTGGTGCAACCTGAAAAAAATGAAGAATAATAAGTGAGAGCCAGCCTGGTAACTGGCTCTCATTAACATAAATATCTTATTGCCAGACCTACTATTAAGTGCTATAATCTTTGCTGTAGTTGCGCTATTTTTTTATGTAAACAGAAAGGTGATTATATGGATTTAATTACTCATGGAGTTGTAGGTTTGGCTCTAGGTAGTTTAACCGGAGGGCCTGATATTATAAACAATCCTCTAGCTATAGGTGCGCTTATAGGCTCTGTGATTCCTGATGGGGATATCATATACCAATTAAAAGGTGATTATACCTATCTAAAAAATCATAGAGGTGCCTCTCATTCTATTGTTATGGGTACTTTAATATCATTAATTATATCGGGAATTTTGAGAGGGATATTTGGTGATTTTTCCTTCTGGAGTATTTTTGCATGGACTTTTGGGGCTTATATGCTCCATGTCGGCTTAGATATATTTAATTCCTACGGTGCCAATATTTTATGGCCCTTTAATAAGAAGAAGATAGGATCAGGATTGCTGTTGATATTTGATCCTGCTTTGCTAATATCATCAGTTGTTATAATTTTTACCCAAGGTAAACATTGGGCATGGACAATAGCGGGCATAGGTTTCTTTATTTTCTATCTATTTTTTAGATGGAGCTTAAAGAGAAGGGTTTATAAGCTTTTAATAAAATATTTTGGCTATGAGAAAGATCAGAAAATAGTAGTTATGCCTTCTTTGCTGAGATTATTTAAATGGGATTTTATACTATATCAGCAGAAGAGAATCATCACTGGGCGTGTAAATGTGCTAAGAAGCGAGATTGATGTTAGAGATCATCTAAAAAGGAGTCATGAACATCTAGATGGTATGTTAATGAAAACTACTATAGGCAAATTTTTCGAAAGCTTTTCCCCTCACTTTCATATAGAGTGGACTAAGGATGGGAAACATCATAAAGCAATTATTACTGACTTAAGATATTATGTGAGAGGAGACTATATGCATCATGCAATAGCCCTGTTTGATGAAAAATTGAGACCCATTTACGCGGCTTTTCAACCCTATAGCAAGCAGAGGAATATAAGAATTCCTGTTTAAATTTAGATAGGAATATTATAAGGCGATGATATACAATATCATCGCCTTTAATTAACCTAAAAGTGCTAGTTTTAGTGAATAGCATGCATTATAGCTTTTAAGCTGGTGCATTAAATTTTATTTACCTATGAACATCTGAACATATACATATCCATAGCGAGGACTCTTTTCAACACCGATTCCAATATGGGTGAAGTTGGGGTTAAGGATGTTCTTTCTATGTCCTTCAGAATTCATTAGTCCAGTATGTGCTCTTTCTACGCTGCTGGATCCTGCTAGATTTTCACCGGCAGCCCTATAGGAAATACCGAAATTCTTCATCATGTTGAAAGGACTTCCATAGGTTGGAGAATTGTGATCGAAATAATTATTATCCACCATATCCTTTGCTTTTACCTGAGCTACATTTGCCAAGCTAGCATCCCATGCTAAGGGCTTTAATCCAGCTTTAGATCTTTCCTGGTTTACCATATCAAGCATGTGGGCTTGCTGGCTGCCAATTTGAGAGCTAGGCTGCTGAGGCTTTTCTACGGGGGTAGGCGCAGGTTGTTCTGGTTTTTCCTCAGGAGCAGGCTGCTCAGGCTTTATCTCAGGAGTAGGCGCAGGTTGTTCAGGGTTTGCCTCTGGAGTAGGAGCAGGTTCCTCGATCTTTGGTTCTTCTTCAGGAGTTGGTTCCAGTGCTGGTTCTTCATGATTTTCTTCAGGAGCAGGAGCTGGTTGTTCAGGCGCTTCCACATTTATTTTATTAAGTAAATCAGAATACCAGGTATTAAATTTAGATAATATTCCAGATATGTCTTCGCCGGATATGCTAATTACCTTATATCCACCTTTTCCAATATTAATACAGTTTCTAAAGTTACTAAAGTTTAAATTGTAGTCACTCTTGGCAGATGCCATAGCAGGTGCTGATAATATTCCTACAAATAATGATAGAGTTACTATAAAAACTATAAAAGATTTCTTCATATAAGTGTACCTCCTAAAAAAATGAGATAATTTTGTATTGTATTTGTAAAATATCTTAACACATTTGTAACATAATTTCATCAATCAATTTTTACCAAAATGCTGTGATTGAAAGAAGAGTTATGATATGATAAAGTCGTATTGTTAGGGAATGTACATGATTTTTTTGTCTATAATTATTAAGCAATTATTAATTATTGGGAAAAAATACATAATTGAGAGGGATTGAGCTGTGAGTAAAAAGAAGATAATGATTATTGACGGAAATAGCTTAATGTATAGAGCTTTCTATGGAATCAGATTCCTAAGCACCAGCAAGGGTGTTTTGACTAATGCAGTATATGGTTTTACCAATATGCTGTTTAACCTTATAGAACAGTACCATCCAGATTATATAGGTGTAGCTTTTGACCTTAAAGCCCCTACTTTTAGGCATGAAATGTATGAGGAGTACAAGGGTAATCGTCAAAAAACTCCAGAAGAGTTATTGCCTCAGTTTGATTTGCTAAAGAGACTATTAAAAGCTATGAATATCCCCATATTTGAAGAAGAAGGCTATGAAGCAGATGATATTTTGGGCACCTTTTCTCGCATAGCGGAAGAACAGGGTCTAGATGCCTATTTGGTAACAGGTGATAGAGATGCTATTCAGCTGGTATCTGATAATACCACTGTTTTGTTAAATCGACGGGGAATAACCGATATACATGCCTTTGATCCAAAAGAAGTTGAAAAAGAATATGGTCTTACGCCAGATCAGATAATTGATTTGAAAGCATTAATGGGAGACAGCTCAGATAATATACCAGGAGTGCCGGGCGTTGGTGAAAAAACTGCCTTAAAGCTCCTTAGACAATATAAAACTTTGGAAGAGGTATTGAATAATATTGACCAAATTTCCGGTAAGAAGCTTAAGGAAAACTTGACCAATTATAGGGAACAGGCAATCTTGAGTAAAAAGTTGGCTACAATAATTAAGGATGTTCCCATAGAGATTAATTTAGAAGACAGTCATTATGAAATTCCAAATACTGCTGAGTTAAAAGCCATACTAGAGGAATTAGAATTTAACAGCATAATAAGCAGATTGGATTTTGATGATAGCCAGCAAAAATCTCAAGCTATTGAAGATGACAGAAAAATAGTAGAGATAGATTCTTTGGATCAGCTGTCGGACTGCATTAATGATGCTCTTAGGCAGGATAGGATAGCTTTGCTGTTTGATAGTGATATTGTGACTTTTGCATGGGACAAAAAACAGGTATATAGCATTAGGATATACCAAGATATGGTAAGCGGTGGTTTGGATTTATGGGATGTAATGGAAAAGTTAAGGTATGTATTGTCAGATAAGAAAATTGGAAAAGTAGTACATGATGGCAAAAGACTGCTATTGCAGGCTTGGGAGCAGGATATAGAGGTAAATAACCTATATTTTGATACCTTTATTGCAGCTTATTTGTTGGATTCAACTCATACCCGCTATGATGTAAAGTACTTGGTATATGAATACCTTGGCATTGATGCAGATAAAGTGGATGCTGGTCATGTTCTATTATTGGCTGAGGCATTAGAAACAAGATTAAAGGATTTAGATATGTATGATTTATACAGAGATATAGAGCATCCTTTAATCCAGGTTCTAGCTGATATGGAATGGACAGGTTTTAATGTGGATAAGAACACTCTTAAAGAGTTAGACTTGGAATTTGCCAATATTTTAGAGGAGCTCACTAATAGCATATATGAATTAGCAGGAGAAGAATTCAATATTAATTCGCCGAAACAATTGGGGATAATACTATTTGAAAAACTAGGACTACCAGTAGTAAAAAAGACCAAGACCGGCTATTCAACTAATATAGAAGTCTTAGAAAAGTTAAAGGGTAAACATGAGATCATTGAGAAAATTATTGAATATCGTCAGGTAATGAAGCTAAAATCTACCTATTCGGAGGGATTACTAAATGTAATTGATCCCAAAGATGGTAGGATACATTCTAGTTTCAACCAGACTATTACAGCTACAGGCAGGATTAGTAGTACAGATCCCAATCTTCAAAATATTCCCGTTCGAATGGAAATGGGAAGAAGAATTAGGAGAGTATTCGTCCCTACAAACGAAGATTATGTGCTAGTGGATGCAGATTATTCACAAATCGAATTGAGGGTGCTAGCTCATATATCCGGTGATCCAACTTTTATAGATGCTTTTAAAAATAATCAGGACATTCACTTAAGAACTGCTTCAGAAATTTTGGGTATACCAATAGATGAAGTAACTCCAGAGCAGCGAAATGACGCCAAAGCAGTCAATTTTGGAATTGTATATGGTATAAGCGATTATGGATTAGCAAGAAATCTAGGAATATCTAGAGCCGAGGCACAAGAGTATATTGATAACTATTTTAAGAGATACCCAGGTATCAAGGAATATATGGAAAGAATTGTAGAACTAGGTAAGAAACAAGGTTATGTAACTACTTTGATGGGCAGAAGAAGATATTTACCTGAATTATCCTCAAGGAATTTTAATACTAGGTCCTTTGGGGAGAGAATAGCTATGAACACTCCCATTCAGGGCACTGCTGCCGATATCATCAAAAAGGCCATGAATGATGTATACTATGAGTTAAAGGCCAGAGGTCTTAGGTCTAAGTTGGTTCTGCAAGTGCATGATGAATTAATTGTAGATACCTATAAGCCTGAATTAGAAGAGGTAAAAGAGATTCTAAAGAATAAAATGGAAAACGCTATAGAACTATCAGTTCCACTAGTTGTTGATATTGGTGTAGGTAGCAATTGGTATAATGCAAAATAGAATATATTTAGATATTATAATGCTTCAACA
>ERZ773359.6326-NODE-6326-length-10529-cov-72.789192_pt1 | contig 10529 bp, 11 predicted proteins | sample MGYA00374955_ERZ773359 | MGnify/ENA primary metagenome ERZ773359 (study PRJEB29098, sample SAMN04486028) | biogas fermenter metagenome | study: EMG produced TPA metagenomics assembly of the Biogas fermentation microbial communities from Germany - Plant 4 DNA1...
GGAGGATAGAGGGGGAGGAGGCGAAGAATGTGCGGGCATGGTCTTGGAGGCGCGCAGGCTTTAGTGTAACCTGGAACGGAGTGAAAAACCGTCTCGCCCATGGGGTTGACTGTTACCCAGCGCAGCATATTTTGCATCCTCAACCAGGATAATCCAGGTTTCCAGCGAACTTTCTTTATGTACGGCACCGATTGCGCAGGCTTCCCGGTGTTTTCGCTGGCCTCTAGATGCCGTAAGAGGGCCTTGTTGGCCATTTAGGCATTACTCCTTCCAAGGTTCGCAATCGCTTTCAAGAGCCTTCTGGGGCTTGTGGCGCTGTTTTACAGGGGCTGCAGATCCTAGAGTTGGAGGTGGTGCGCCATGAAAAAGCCAGGAAAAGGCGGCAATATTACTATTTATGACATCGCCAAGAAAGCGGGGGTGTCACCAAGCACCGTTTCCCGGGTGATCAATAACCGCCCTGGGGTAGGGGCCGCGACACGCAAGAGACTGCAGAAGCTCCTCAAAGAGTACAATTACTTCCCCAATGAAGCGGCCCGGAGTCTGGTGAACCAGACTTCCCGCTTTATTGGCATCCTCATTGATGATATCAGGACCATTCATCATACCGAGGGAGCTTATATCATCGAGCGGCAGTTGGTGGATTTGGGCTACTGCTGCATGATCTTCAATACCGGGCGGGGCAATGAGTCCAAGGCCAGATACATAGAAATCATGCGCACTAGAAGAGTTGATGGCGTGGTGATGATGGGCTCCACCTTTCAAAACGACGAGGTGGCCGCCTCCATCAACCAGCACCTCAGTGATGTGCCCGTGGTCATGGCCAACGGCTACCTGGAGCTTCCCAACACCTATGGCATTCTCGCCGATGAGCAAAACGGGGTGGCCAGCTGCGTGGAGCTGCTCTACAAGAAAGGGAAGTCTAAGCTCGCCTTTGTGATCGATGTTTATACTCCCAGCAACAGGCTGAAGCAGCGGGGGTTTGAGGAAGCCTGCCAGAGGCTTGGCCTTCAGGGGGAAGTGTACCAGTGCGCAAGCACGCTCGCCGGTGCCTATGAGGTCACCCAGAAGATTATGTGGGAGCGCCCTGCAACGGATGGAATCATCTATGTCGTTGATCTTTTGGCCGCCAGCGGAGTGCGGGCCCTTGTGGACTTAGGCTTTACAGTGCCGGAGCAGGTAGCCGTGGTGGGCGTGGACAACTCCATTTACGGGGAGATCAGCAATCCTAAACTCACCTCCCTCGACAACAAACTGCTGGATCTGAGCACCGCGGCCGCGGAAACCCTCATTGCCGCCCTCCAGGGGAGGAGGGTTCCCAAAAAGGTGCTCATCTATTCGTCCATCGTGGAGCGGGAGACAACTTAAAACTAGTCCTTGCGTGCGGGGCTGCTGGCTTTGTGCCGGCGGCTTTTTTCATCTCTGGGGGAGAAAACGATTGCGCCTGCTCTGCATATTTGTAAAAAACTTTGTACAAACAAGACTGACGAAACGCAAATATAAGCTGCAAAGTCAACATAAACCGTGCAAAAGTGAACCATTTACGGCAGATTTTGCCCAAAATGTGATTGACATGTTAAAGGAGTCATGTTACTGTATTTACGAAAGCGATTGCGTAAATCCGAGGTTTTGGGGTGCAAGTTCTATAGATGGGGAGTGATTGTCCATTAGAATCGCGATTTTGGGTGCAGGCGCCATGGGATCCCTGTTTGGCGGATTCCTGTCGCAAAAAAACGATGTTTGGCTGATTGATACCAATCAAGAGCGAGTAAACAAAATCAACGAAACCGGAGTGACCGTGCTCACCCAAGGCAGGACGGAAGTTTTCCATCCCCAAGCAGTTTGCGACAGCAGTGGCCTAGGGCCGGTTGATGTGCTGTTGGTGTTCGTGAAGGCGATTCATTCGAGAGCCGCCCTCAGCGCGAACAAGCACTTGATCGGCGAGCACACCTTTGTCATGACCCTGCAAAACGGAGCAGGACACGAGGTGGTCCTCTCTGAGTTCGCACCGCCGGAAAGGGTTATCATTGGAACCACGGAACACAACAGCTCCCTGACACCCGAGGGGGCAGTGCACCACGGCGGCGGAGGCAAGACCTATATCGGCCTGCTGAAGGGGGACAACGAACAGCTGCAGCAAGTTGCCGACAGCTTTTCCGCCTGCGGGATCGAGACCTTAGTTGCCGACAATGTTCCAGAACGGATCTGGCGCAAGCTGTTTGTCAATGCCTCCGCGAGCGTGCTCACGGGAGTGCTGGGCGTAAAGTTGGGCTACATCTTAGACAACGCCCACGCCTGGCAGGTGGCCAGGCGCTTAATCGAAGAAGCGGTGGCTGTGGCCAATGCGGAAGGAATGCAGTTTGCCGTGGAAGAGATCGCAGGCGATGTCCAGGATCTACTCCGGAGGGTGTATCACGGCTACACTTCCATCTATGCGGATCTCCAGGCTGGCCGCCTGACCGAAGTGGATACCATCAACGGGACAGTGGTCCGCAAGGCCAAGGAACTGGGCGTGCCGGTGCCTACCCATGAAGTGATTGTGCACCTGGTCCACGCCCTGGAAGGGAAAAGGGATCGGCAGTAGGCTGCAAAACACGAAGCAAGGATGTGAGAATCTAGTGAGCGAGTACATGTTAGGCAACCTGCGCATTATCGACCTAACCAAGCTGGTGGATCCGGCCACGGAAACACGCCTGTGCAATCTACATCGTTTTTACACCGGCGGCCATATTCCAGACTATCATACCAACCTGGAGATCAACAGCCACCTGGGGACCCATGTGGAATGTCCCTATCATCACCACGACGACTGGTCCGATGTGAGCGCTCTGCCCCTCACCAGTTTCCTGGGGAGGGCCCTCTACCTCAACTTCACCGACCTTGGGCCCAGGGCCTACATAACCCCCGAGGATCTGGAGCGGGTGAGCGCCGGCAGGATCAGGCCAGGTGACATTGTCATCCTCGATTCGCCTTACAGGATACCGCCCTTTACCGAAAAGACCAACACGGAAGAGGACAAGCGCCTTTTAGTGAACGCAGCCACTGCTCTATGGCTCCGGGACAAACAGGTAAAATGCGTGGGCTTTGGCGATGGTGTTTCTGTGGAAAGCAACAACGAAGATATTTCCGCTTTCCACGACATCCTCATGGTGGAAAACATTGTTTTCCTGGAAGTGTTGAAAAACCTTGAGCTGCTCAAGCAAGATGTGTTCTTCATGTCCTACACCCCCATGTACATTAAGGGGTTGGACTCCTCACCTGTGCGGGCCTATGCCATTGAAGGCTTGGCTGAGTTTTCCTAAGCAACTTTCAAAAAAGGAGAGATTGTCGTGGCCAGAAAGAGTCTCAAGCAGTTGATCCAGGAATCGAACGAAGCTATTTTCGCTCCTTGTGTTTATGACTGCGCCTCAGCACGCGCAATGGAAATGGTGGGCTTTAAGGCCATGATGTTCAGCTCCGGGGAACTGTCCCTGGGCATGAACGGCCTGATTGACTATGGTTTCACCAGCCTGCCGGAACTGGAATGGGCCGTAAGCCGCATCTGCGATGTCTCCCATATTCCTTTAGCAGTAGATATTGAAGATGGGTTTGGCGGGCCCCTCAGCGTATACAGGACGGTAAAGCGCATCGCCCGGGCCGGCGCCGCGGCCGTGCAGCTGGAGGACTCCTGCAGTATGCAAAGTGCCACCGAACTTCTGCCCCGGGAAGACTATTACGCCAAAGTGCGGGCGGCCCTGAAAGCTCTGGAAGGCACCGACTGCATCCTGATTGCCCGCACCAACGCGGATCCTAAAACCCAGATGGATGAGGGCATTGAACGCTGCAATGAGGCCCTGAAGCTGGGTGCCCACATGACCACCATCGTGCGCATCACCACTAGGGAAGAGGCCCAACTGGTGAGCAGCCGGGTGCCCGGTTGGAAGATGTTCCCCGATGTCCGGGCTGAGGGCGGCAAACCTGCCATTACCCTGGAAGAATGCTACAAACTGGGCTTCCCCTTTGTGACCACCCACTTTGCCCTCAAGGCGGCCATGGACGGGATGCTGGAGCACGGTAGGGAGAACCTGAAGAACGGAGACGTGTCCTATACCTGGCAGAAGAAAGGGGCCACGGGCATTTACGGCTTCAGTGCCACTCCCCTCTGGAACCCCAAGCGCTGGACCAAGCTGGAAAGCGAGTTTACCGGGGTAGAGAAGGAGTACACCATTGTGGGCAACAAGCCCGATGATCTGCCTGAGGAGTATGCCAAGGTCCTGGCCCAGTACGACGAGGAAGCCTAAAGGGGTTGGAGCGGAGATGTTCGCGGGCATCTCCGCTGACATAAGAAACAACTACAAGGAGGAAAAAGAATGAAGAAAGGACAGCGGATAGTAAGGGTTGTTTTGGCTGCAGTTCTCGTGTTGTCTCTCGGTCTTGGAACGGCGCTGGCACAGGTTGCAGATGGCGAACCCATCAAAGTCGGGCTCATGGATACCCTGACCACAACCTTGGCCGCATCTCTGCCCTGGTCCCACGTTGGTTATGAGCTGGCCGTGAAGCAGATCAATGAAAGCGGCGGCATTAATGGTCGTCCCATCGTGATTGTGCCCAAAGACACAGGTAACGATCCCGCGATCACCGTAGAACGCATGACTGAGCTCAAAGATGAAGGCGTTGTGGCTATCGTTGGTCCTTCTTCCGACAGCCTTGCTCCGGCGGCTGCCCAGTGGGCCATGGAAAACAAGATGGTGGTAATCACCCAGGGAACCTCCTCCACCAAGGTATCCGTGGAAAACGCTAACCCCTACTTCTTCAGCTCGGGCTTCAACGCCTGGCAGATCGGCAAACTCTTGGCCATGCACTGCGTAGGGGAAAAGGGCTTTGAATCCATGGTCTTTGTAGGTACCGACGGTGCGGCCCCCAATGATGTGCGCCACTTCTTCTTGGAAGAAGCACGCAAGATCAACCCCAACTTCAAAGACTTGGGTGATTTCCGGGTGTCCACCTCCAACACCGAGTTCTCCACCATCATTTCGGCCATTATGGCTGCCAATCCCGACATGGTGCTGGGCGGTATTGCTGGACCTCTGTTCATCTCCTTTGTACAGCAGGCTGAGCTCTTTGGTATGTTCGATACCATTGACTACTACGGCTGGTACACCACCGACGCTTCCAACACCCAAGGCTTTAAAGAAAACTATCCGGCAGGCCACACCCACGGCATTATCGCTCTGCCCTTCTGGTTTGAGGATGAGAAGTCCAAGGCCTTCGTGGAAGCCTGGATGGCCACTGGTGAAGAACTTGGCTACGGCGTAATCTACCCGGCTGACTTGGGCTATGGTTCCTACAAAGCCTTCATGTCCTTGGCCGAAGCTCTGAAGATCGCCGAAGACTTCAGCGCCGATGCCATTGCCGAGGCCATGCTCAAGATTAAGGTCGACCTGCCCTACGGGCGTCCCGCTTACTACCGTGAATTCGACCATATGCTGATCACCGATGTCTGGTACGGCGATACAGCTTGGGGCGAAGGTTGGGAGATTCCCATTGCCGTTAACCTGGTCGAATACGGTGAAGAGACCTATCCCAGCGAGGAAGACTTCTTCGCCCATGCAGAAAAAGTAGGAGTGGATGTAAAGGCCAGGCTGGGTTTGGAGTAAGCTGTCTCTAAACTTCCAATTCAACAGGGCAAGGAGTATGGTGGGCATACTCCTTGCCCATGCACAACCAAAGTCCTGAAACAAACTCACCAGCGGGGAGAAATGACATGAACTTTTCAACCTTCTTTAGAACCTTCGTGATTGGGATCAGTAACGGAATGGTCAACTACCTAGCTGTGGCCGGTATCGCCCTGATTATGGGTGGTATTGGTTTGGTGAACTTCGGTCAAGGTGCCTATTATGTGCTTGGCGCATACATCTGCTATTCCATGACCAGGATGTTTGGTTTTGGTTGGGGTTTACTTGGAGCCACCGTGGTCACGGGTTTAGTGGGCTTTCTTGTGGAAATTCCCTTCCGGAAGCTGTTTGGCAAACACATCGTCTACATGCTCATGTACACCATGGCCCTGGCCTACATAATCTGCGATGTCATGGTGGCCATTTGGGGTTACCGGTTGGTGAGCACACCGCTCCCCCAAGCCCTCAAAGGCGCATATCGAATTTTGGGGGTGCCCCTGCCCAAGTATTACCTGGCCATGATTCTGCTGGCGGCCTTGATTGCCATCGCCTTCTTTATCATGTTTTATAAAACCAAGCTTGGGATGTACTTCCGGGCCATCATCTCGGACCGCAGCATGGTGGAATGCTTAGGGATCAATGTGCCCCTCCTGAACTCTGTCATGTTTGCCATTTCCATCGCTCTGGGGGGAATTGCAGGCGCCCTCTATTCGCCCCTTTCCGGGCAGTCCCCTAAAGAGGGCCTGGCCATTTTCGGCAACCTCATGCCCATTTTGATGGTGGGGGGAATCCGCAACTTGAAGGGTGCCCTGCCTGCAGCTTTGGTGGTGGGACTCGTGAACGCCTTTGGCGCCATTTACCTGCCCACCATTTATGGACTGCTGCCCTTTGCCCTCATGGTCCTTGTGATGATGATCAGACCCCAAGGTCTGTTCACCAGAGCTGATGAGATGTAAAGCATGGGCATCTTCGGTGGCGATGCCAACCACATTATGAGTAAGGAGAAGACTTCCATGAAGAACAAATCACTTCAGCCACTTCTGAGCGCGGTACTGCTGCTGGCTGTGGCCATCATACCCGCCTTCTTCGCCGCCAACAGTACGGTCCAGCTCATGACCAAGATCACCATTATGGTCTTGTTCGCGGTGTCCCTCAATCTGCAGCTGGGCTATGCGGACCTGCCGGCCCTGGGCCAGGTCATGTACTTTGGGTTCGGCGCCTATGGTCTGACCCTCCTCACGGTGAGGGCGGGCTTTGGGTTACTGCCCAGCTTCTTCCTGGTACTTTTGGCCTCCTTGGTCATGGCGCTGTTTGTGGGATTTATCTGCCTGCGCAGCGGCACCTTGTTTGGATTTGTGTTTCTGAATAACGGTATTGCGCTGCTCATCTACTCCTTCATCAACAAATGGATGTGGATCGGTGCAGATGGAGGCTTACTGGGAACCCCCAGGCCGTCCTTTGCCCAGACTACCGTTGCTTTCCACGTGTTTGCCGTGTTGGTGGTGGGTTTCTGTATCTTTCTGCTCTATCTAGTGAAAGAATCTCCGTTTACCTCCATGCTCCTGGGCTGTCGGGAAAACGACGAGAGGCTCCTCTTTTTGGGGGTTAACACCAGGAATGTGAAGCTGGTGGCCCACGTGGTGAGTGCGCTGTTCACGGTTGTGGCCGGAATGCTCTTTGCCATGCGCAACCGGGGTGCGTATCCCACTTATCTGATCAACCTCCTTTCCACCGAGATGATGATTGCCTGCATCTTAGGGGGCAAGAACTATTTCCTCGGGCCTCTCTTGGGCGCTGTGATTGTGACTTCCATCACCACCGGTGTTTCCAACTACACCATCTACTATCAGTTGGTTCTAGGGATCATCATCTTCGCCGTGGTGTACTTCCTGCCGGGGGGACTGATGCCTGGAATCATCAGCTTGCGTAAGAGATTGGCATCCATGGGCCAGAAGACCCAGCTGGAGAAAGGAAGTTGAGCATGAGCCAGAACAGGAGAGTGCTGCTGCGAACGGAAAAACTGTCCCGCAACTTTGGAGCCCTGCAGGCAGTGCGCGACGTTTCCCTGGAGGTTAAAGAACGGGAGATCCGGGCCATCATCGGTCCCAACGGGGCAGGGAAAACCACGTTCCTGGATTTGATTACCAACCGTACCACCCCCACCTCGGGCGAAGTGTATTTCAAAGACCAGCGCATTACAGGGGAAAAACCCTACAACTTGGTGAGAAAGGGTATCTGCAAGACCTTCCAGGTGAGCAAGCTCTTCCCGGCCCTCACCGTATTTGAGAACGTGAAGATCGCCTGCATTCAGCAGGCGGGGCACGTGTACCACATGTTCCCCAAACAGAAGGGTTACTTAAGGGATGAAGTACTGCAGACCTTAAGTTACGTGGGCATGGAACACCTGGTGGATGAAATCGCGGGCGAGCTGTCCTATGGTGACCAAAAGCGCTTGGAAATCGCGGTTACCTTAGCCATGCGCCCCGAGCTTCTGCTGCTGGACGAGCCCACGGCAGGTGTGGCCCGCCAAGAGGGCTATGCCATTATGGAGATGATCCTCAAACTAGCCGAAGAGCTGAAGATGACGCTGCTGTTCATTGAGCATGACATGAACATTGTGTTCAACTACGCCCACCGGATTTCCGTGATGAACGAAGGCGAGCTCATAGTGACCGGCACTCCCGATGAGATCAGGGGCAACGAGTTCGTGCAGCGTATCTATCTTGGAGGTGCACTATGATTCTCAAGATCAGCAACTTAGAGGCATTTTACGGACTGAGTCAGGTCTTGTTCGGCCTGAACATCGAAGTGCACGAGGGAAGTGTCGTCTGCATCTTGGGCCGCAACGGTGTGGGCAAATCCACCACTTTGAAGTGCATTATGGGGCTGCTCAACCCCAAGCTCGGCAGCGAGACCAGGGGCAGTATCGTCTTTCGCGGGTCGGAACTGGTGGGCCTGCCCAGCTACAAGCTGGCCCGCAAGGGCATTGCCTATGTTCCCCAGGGGCGCCGCATTTTCCCCAAGCTCACGGTGAAGGAGAACCTGCTTATCGCCGAGCGAACGGGAGTGGACGGGGAGAAGTTCTGGAACTTGGACCGCATCTACGAGCTCTTCCCTAGGCTGAAAGAACGGGAAACATCCCGGGGTGATAAGCTTTCCGGTGGTGAACAGCAGATGCTGGCCATTGCCCGGGGATTGATGCAGAACCCCAAGCTTCTGATCATGGACGAGATCATCGAGGGCCTCGCGCCCATTATCGTGGAGGAGCTCACCCAGGTGATGAAGGAGCTGCGCAAGCAGGGCATTACCATTCTGCTGGCCGAGCAAAGCGTGAAGTTCGCTTTGGAAGTAAGCGATCGCTGCTACATCATCGAAAAGGGCGAAGTGGTGTACACAGGCGACTCAGATTCCATTCCCTCGGATGTGCTCATTCGGCACATTGGTGCCTAGAAACCAGGAGGTTAACATGATCCGGCAAAGCAGCGAGAAAACCATTGAGATCAAAGAAGGATTGTTTGGCGGACAGGGCAGCGTCAAGGTGCGCAGCCTTTTGAACGGCCCGGAGGAGATGTATGGGAAGGGGCGCGTCTTCGCCCATTCCACCCTGGAACCAGGCTGCTCCATTGGCTACCATGTGCACGAGGAAGAATCGGAAACCTATTATTTCCTAAGCGGCGCCGGCGAGTTCAACGATAACGGGGAGATCAAGATCGTGCACCCGGGCGATGTGACCTTTACAGGTGCCGGCCAAGGTCACGGCCTGAAGAACATCGGCCAGGAGCCGCTGGAGTTTATTGCTTTGATCCTCTACAAATAGGCGCTTGATCTCGGTGAGGGCAACGAGCTGAGCTTGCGCTACTGTGTGGTATACTCATCAAGGGGAACCACAGTCAAAGTCTGGACAGCCGGGCTTGGCTGTGGTTTTCCTTGTGTGCGCAGCTGCTCAGGATGTACAACGGTTGGCAGCTTAAGCCTTGATCCAACGCGTGAAACACTATCGCTATTCAGCCACCTTACAAGATCAACATTTCGAAAATCTGGCTCCTGGCCAGCGCTGCGGGTACAGAGTATATTCCTGGTTTTGCTGTACCAGTGGTGGATACCGCGGCGGCCGGCGATGCCTTTAGTGGCGCCCTGGCTTCTGCGGTTTCCAGCGGGGAAGCACTCGCCGCGGCGGTGCGTTGGCAGTGACTGAAGCAGGGGCCATACCTTCCCTGTCAACCCTCAGTGAAGTCCAAGAGTTCATGGCCGGAAGGGCGGACTGAGCTGTCTGAGCAGCTTGGCGCCGCAAGACAAACCCAATGATCGAGTGATTGCGGTTTTGTGCAAAGAAAAGTGCCTGCTGGAGCGGACAATGCTCACCGATCCGGCAGGCCTTTCGGTTTGGCAGGTGGGCAGTCCACCTTCCGACATTTTTGTCAAAGAACTGAAGGAAAAGCCAGCAGAAGCTTTTGCTAAGCTGGAATTAGACCCAGGTGAAGCAATACAAGAGAACTGGAGGCCAGCTTAATGACTGGAAACCAGAAGCAAAACAGCATTCCCTGCCGTCTGAAGCACCGGGTGTCTCCTTTTGGTGTTTGCAGCGGGAGATGCGCTGCCACAATCCCCTTGCGCCATGCGGCTTGTCAGTTGAGGACGGCCGTTGGGCAGCATGGTTTGGTGGGCTACAAGGTGATCCCTCCCCTGTTGCCGAAAAGCCTAGATGGTGGCCAGGCCTGCCCCGTCTGGGAAGTTGAAGAAGAGCTGCGCATTCCCGTCTAGATCCACATTGGCCTTTTCGGCGGCAACGGAGGTTTAGCTGGTTTGCGTAACAGTAATCCCCTAGACTGTACTGGGTTTGCCGGACACGTAGAAAAAACCTATAATGAGGTGAAA
>ERZ773359.6327-NODE-6327-length-10527-cov-10.711421_pt1 | contig 10527 bp, 6 predicted proteins | sample MGYA00374955_ERZ773359 | MGnify/ENA primary metagenome ERZ773359 (study PRJEB29098, sample SAMN04486028) | biogas fermenter metagenome | study: EMG produced TPA metagenomics assembly of the Biogas fermentation microbial communities from Germany - Plant 4 DNA1...
CTTTTCAGGTATTTAAAAATAACAGCAGAATTGAAATAATAACAGAGGATTTACATTTGGTATATAGAATTGGCAGTGATGCTTTGTTTCCGGCTGATCTACATATTGCAGGCCGAAAAGAAAATATTAACTGGCATTTTGGTGAGTCTGACACCGGTAAACTTTTTGGTACGACGAGAACACTTGACAAAGCTGATGGTATAGTACCGCTTGAAAAAGGATTAATGTCGGCAAATGGATGGAGCATTATTGACGATACCGAAAGCCTTGTTTTCAATGAGGAATATATGCTTGTTAACAGGGAACTGAATTCAAACAATAATATATACAAAGATATATACTTTTTTGGGTATGGGAGGGACTATAAAGGATGTTTGAGGGACTTTTTTAAGATAGCAGGCAATGTTCCTCTTATTCCGCGGTGGGCATTGGGAAACTGGTGGAGCAGGTACTGGGAATACACCCAGGAAGAATTAACAAATCTCATAAAGGAATTTGAACAGAGGGGTGTTCCGTTATCGGTATGTATTGTTGATATGGACTGGCATCTTGTTAAGGATCTCCCTTACAGTGGCTGGACTGGATATACCTGGAACAGGGAGTTGTTCCCAAATCCCACAGAATTCCTGAAATGGCTTCATGATAAAGGACTTAAAGTCTCGCTGAACCTTCACCCTGCAGATGGTGTACGCCCTCATGAAGAAGTATACGGGGAAATGGCTGAATTTATGGGAATTGATCATTCAACTAAAAAAAGTGTGGATTTTGACATTACCAGCCCTAAGTTTATTGAAGCATATTTTGAAATACTGCATCATCCACTGGAAAAGGAAGGTGTTGATTTTTGGTGGATTGACTGGCAGCAGGGGACTAAAACTAATATAGCGGGTCTGGATCCTCTTTGGATATTAAACCATCTGCATTTTTATGATTCGGGCAGAAACGAAGAAAAAAGGCCTTTTATCCTTTCGCGTTGGGGAGGATTAGGAAATCACAGATACCCAATTGGTTTTTCAGGAGATACAATTGTTACATGGAATTCGCTGTCTTTCCAGCCCTTCTTTACTTTTACCGCCTCAAACGTAGGATTTGGATGGTGGAGCCATGATATAGGAGGTCATATGGGAGGAGTTGAAGACAGAGAGCTATATACCAGGTGGGTCCAATTTGGTGTCTTCAGCCCCATTCTAAGACTCCATAGTAATAAAAACCCATTTCACAGAAGACTTCCATGGGAATATGATGATGAGGTATATAGTGCAACAAAAGAAGCAATGCAGCTCAGGCATGCATTAATACCTTACCTTTATACAATGGCATACAAGTTCAGTACCGAGGGTCTGCCGCCGGTTATGCCGGTGTACTACAATCATCCCGAGGATGAAATGGCTTATCTGTGTTCAAAACAGTATTATTTCGGAACCGAAATGGTGGTTTCACCTTTCGTTTCGCACACCGACGAAGACACAGGTCTGGCAAGGCAGATTGTCTGGCTGCCCGAAGGCGACTGGTTTGATTTCAGAACCGGCGAGCATTACGAAGGCGGCGGGAAATATGCTGTTTATGGCAATCTGAAGGATATACCCGTTTTTGCAAAAGCAGGAGCAATAATACCGCTTGGTCCCAAAACAGAATGGGGCGGTGTTGAAAATCCTGAAAAATTACAAATCAACATTTTCCCGGGACAAACCAATATCTTCAGCCTGTATGAAGATGACGGAGAAACGCAGTTATACAAAAAGGGCAAATACTGCAGCACTGAATTTATCCTTAACTGGCACGACAATTATGCTGACTTTTCAATAAAACCTGCAGCCGGAGATTCTTCGGTAATTCCAGGTCAAAGAGAATATGAGCTGGTTTTTAAAAGCGTTAAAAACCCGTGTTCTGTCACGGTAAAAATAAACGGTGAAAATGTTCATGTTAATCACAGGTACGATGAAAAAACCTTACAGCTGACTTTTGAACAAATAGTCCTCAAACCTGCGGATCATCTTTATATATCCCTTAAAACCATGTCGGACACATTGATGGAAAAACTGGATTTAACAGAGGAGAAATTTATAAACGCACTGATGTCATTTAAGCTGAACACTTATGTAAAACGCAAAATTTTCAGGGATTACCCTGAAATACGACAAAACATCGGCTTACTTGGCAGAAGCTTTATAAACAACAAACGGTACAGAATACCCGTTATAGATCACGAGCTTAAGCCGGCACAGGCAGTTGCTTTATGTGAGATACTGAAGAAGCGTGATATAATATCACTGATTGAACAGAAGTAATATTAAGCGGGGTAACTTTCTTCAGGCCAGGTTATCCCGCTTATCTGAAAGGAGCAAATCTATGTTTCTGCATTATATATGGGATTTTGACGGTACATTATTTGATTCTTACCCTCATTTGTCCCTTTCTTTTCAGCGCGCTTTAAAAGACTTTGGATATAGCCATACAACCAATGAGATATTATTACATATGAAAACTTCAATTAATACATGCATAAGGTATTACCAGGAAAAATACGGGCTGGGTGAAGAGCTTAGTGAAAGATATAAATATTATGAAAAGAATGAGAATACTATTCCAATAAAACCATACCCGTACCTGAGAGAAGTATTGAAAAAAATAACTGAAACAGGAGGTAAGAATTACATTTACACCCATAGAGGTAAAAGCACAATAGAGTATATCCGGGAATTTAAACTGGAGGACTTTTTTTGTGACTGGATAACCAAAGAGGATAATTTTCCTTTGAAGCCGGCTCCCGATGCAATTCTTCATCTTATTAAAAAACATAATATGGATAAAAACACCGTTATTATGGTGGGGGACAGGGATATTGATATTCTTTCGGGGCATAATGCTAAGGTTAGCGGATGCCTTTTCGACCCGGATAATTTTTTCCCGGATCTGGATGTAGAGTTCCGTGTAAAATCCATGAGGGAATTTGAAGAAGTTTTGTTGAAAAACAGCAGTTAAAAAAACTCTTGCGAAATTTATCAAGATGTATTATAATAGTACTTGCTCAAGTCGTTGCGGACTGGTGTAATGGTAGCACAGATGACTCTGGCTCATTTAGTTAGGGTTCGAATCCTTAGTCCGCAGCCAAATAAAAAACCGGCTTAATTAAAGCCGGTTTTTTGTTAAGTTAATATTTGTCAGTCTTCTACCCCATCCATATTATTGCTATTAACGATAAAGCTCCGATGTTCCCAGTCAGATTTACGATAGTAAATATATATTACAATACTGCATACAATCCATCCTGCCGGGTACGCAAACAGTATTGGATAGAAATTGTTTTTGAATATATTCGATACTGTATAAAGGTAAATCTGTCGAAATACTACGAAGGAACCAAGCATTATTATCATCGGTGCTCGTGTATCTCCTGAACCGCGAAGCGCTCCTGCATAAACCTGGTTTATACAGCATAGCAGGTAAAATGGTGAAACAAAACGCATATAAAGTGTTCCATAATATATTACATCGGGTTCACTGTTAAAAATTGAGATAGCCTGCTCTGCAAATATTATAAGTGGAATAAGTAAAAGGGCTGTAAAAGCCAGAGACAGCAATAGTGAAATTCTTATTCCTTTTTTTGCTCGTTTTATTTTTCCCGCTCCAATATTTTGGCCAACAAATGTTGTACATCCCATTGCAATAGCCTGCATGGGCAGCAGTGCAATAGCATCTACTTTTCCATAAGCAGAATATCCGGCCATAAAAGCAGAACCAAAGTAATTTATATAACTTTGTACAAAAACATTGGAAAATGCAGTAAGACCCTGTTGTACCGACGATGGCAAACCAATTCTTATTATACTTTTCAGCATCGGTGTATTAAGTTTTAGCTTTTTCCATTTTATACGGTATGAGCCCGATGTGCGGGTCAATACAATAAGAACCAGTACAGCACTTAAAACCTGTGCAATTACTGTTGCCAAGGCTACGCCTGCAACGCCCATATTAAAAACAATAACAAACACCAAATCTAAAACTGTGTTTACTATTGCAGAAAAAACAAGAAAATAAAGAGGGCGTGTTGAGTCACCAACTGCACGTAGTATTCCGGAACCCATATTATAAAATATGAGACCGGTTGCACCTGAAAAATAAATTTTCAGGTAAACTGAAGCTTCCTGAATTACGTCATCCGGTGTATCCATCAAGTTTAACATGGCTGGCGCAGATACTATTCCGATGATTGTTATTATCACCGAAAAGAAAAAAGACATAATTATAGATGTATGTACTGCATTGTGCACGGATTTTTCATCATTCGCTCCATAATATTGCGAAACTATAACGTTTGCTCCCATTGAAAAACCCATAAAAACACCTATAAGTGTATTAATTATCGGTGCGGTGCTGCCAACGGCAGCCAATGCTTCTTTTCCAATAAAGTTACCAACAACAAGAGTATCTACTGTGTTATACAATTGTTGAAAGATAAGACCAAAAAGTAAAGGAGTAGAAAATTGAATAAGACCTTTAACAATAGATCCCTGAGTTAAATCTTTGTCTTTATTTCTGCCTGCCATATCGATCTGCCTTTTCTGTAGTATTTATGCTGACTATATCATTATAATTCTTTTTTTGATTTATTGCAAACATTGACTTTTGGCTTGAAAATAAACGTATTATCCATACATAATTACAAAATACAGATAAAAACAACATTATTTTTACAAGAACACATTAAATATATAGGACATAAGACCTATAACATTTTAGGGCAATTTTACCAAATAAATAAGTTTAAAGTCTTATAGGCTTTATATTACAAAGCAATTATAATAGAAATGTAAATTTGTCAGATAAATGTTTATTTTATCTAAAATTATCAGGTGGTATATGAAATGTCCGTTACTGTAAAAAAAGATGATTATAACAACTTAACACTTGACAAAAGTAAAATATTGCCACTTATAGCAGAAGCTGAAGGTGTGGATTATCTTGATCTTTCAGAGTATACCATACCTGATAAGAGTATTCCTTTTCTGCTTGGGGAAAGAATATCAAGAAAGTTTGAAATGCTTGCTATTGAGAAAAATGACAACACATTGCTTCTAGCTATGAAAGACCCTAAAAACATTTTTGCCATCGACAGTGCAACCTTGATTACAAACTTAGATATAAAACCGGTCATGGTAGATCCGGAGCAACTGAAGATTTTAATTGACCGGGCTTTTTATAATCAGGAACAGACAGTACAGTCAGAAGCAAAGAAAAAGGATGTTCCTGTCTTTGAAAAAGAGAAAAAATCTGCTACTGCAACAATTTACAAACAAAAACTAGGAGATATTCTTGTTTCAAAAGGTGTAATAGACAATGAGCAATTAGAAAAGGCTCTGGAAATTCAGAAAGACAGCGGTGAGATGTTAGGCTCAGTATTGCTTCAGGAAGGATTTATAAGTAAAGAACAGTTATATCAGGCATTAGAAGAGCAAATGGGAATTCGGTATTTTGACCTGAAAGATATTGAAATTCCTGAAGATATAACCAGGTTGGTTGATAAAAAACTCGCCAAATCCTACGACCTGATTCCGGTAAAAATAGAAAACGATTCCCTGGTTGTGGCAATGAGCGACCCTGCAAATATATATGCAATAGATGATCTCAGGCTTGCAACTGGGTATGAAATAACACCATTCTTAGCAGACAAAGAACTTATCCACGAAAAGATTGAAACCTGCTATCAGTATGATGAAACAGAAGAAGAGTCTGCAGAGGGAGACCTTGAAACATTTGACATTGAAACAGAGTTGGAAAGAGTTAAAGAAGAAATTGAAATAGAGGTTAGAAAAGAAGAGCAGGTTGAAAAAACAATAGACATTAGCGATGTTGAAAATGCTCCAATTGTCAGATTGGTAAACATGATTTTTAAAAGTGCAATTGACAAAAGGGCCAGTGACATCCATATCGAGTCTTATGAGGACTGCGTTATGGTGCGGTTCAGAATAGACGGGCAATTAACTGAAGTTATGAAACAGGATAAAAAAATACAGCAGATTCTTGTGGCACGAATAAAAATAATAAGCGGCTTGAATATAGCAGAAAAAAGAATTCCGCAGGACGGCAGGGTAGCATTAAAGATTAACAATAAAAACTACGATTTTCGTGTTTCAACACTGCCAACAATGTTCGGTGAGAAAATTGTTATCCGTGTGTTGGATAAAGAAGGTTTTAACAGGTCAAAAACCGATTTGGGATTATTTGAAGATGACCTTGAAAAATTTGATAGTATACTGGCTCATCCCCATGGCATTGTCCTGGTTACAGGGCCCACCGGAAGCGGTAAATCAACAACTCTGTATACAGCTTTAAGGGAATTAAGCAAACCTAATGTTAATATTTTAACTGTTGAGGATCCGGTTGAAGCCACAATCAGAGGAGTAAACCAGGTTCAGGTGAATGTTAAGGCGGGAATGACCTTTGCCAGTGCATTACGTGCATTTTTAAGACAGGACCCGGACATTATCATGGTCGGAGAGATACGCGACAAAGAAACGGCTGAAATAGCGATACGCGCAGCTATTACAGGACATCTTGTTTTAAGTACGCTACATACTAACGACTCGGTTAGTTCAGTTAACAGGTTGGTAGATATGGGTGTTGAACCATTTTTAATTGCATCGTCTCTTGTTGGTGTTCTTGCCCAAAGACTTGTACGAAGATTATGCACAGAATGCCGGGAAGAATACATAGCTAAAGAGCACGAAATGAAAATTTTAAAAGTAAATGAAGAAACAAAGATATATAAACCCGTTGGATGCCCGGAATGCAATGGTTCGGGGTACAGGGGCAGAATTGCAGCCTATGAAATCCTAACCATAACCTCTGAAATGAGAGATTTGATATCAAGGGGTGCAACTACCGAAGAGTTACTCCAACTGGCGTTACAAAACGGTATGAAAACACTCGCAGACAGCTGTTCGCGTCTTGTTTTATCAGGTGTTACATCACTGGAAGAAATGCTGAGTGTAGTTTCAATAAATTATTAGGGAGTGGCATATGGTAATTAATGATTACTTGCAAAAAGCTGTTGAAATGGAGGCTTCGGACCTTCATATATGCGCTGGTTTGCCAATTGTTATTAGAAAATTTGGTTCGCTGTTCTATATCGATGATCACATACTTTCACAGGAAGATTGTAGGAGTTTAGTGGAGCAAATATTAACAAAAGAACAGCTAAAGACCTTTGAAGAAGAAGGTGAGTTAGATTTTGCCTACATGCTTCCGGGTATTGGAAGGTTCAGGGTCAACACTTTCATGCAGAGAGGAACCTGCGCAATAGCAATCAGGGTTATTGCAACCAGGGTACCGAAAATTAGCGAATTAGGTCTGCCAGATATACTTTATTCACTGGCAGACAGGCAGAGAGGACTTATTATTATAACAGGCCCAACAGGAAGCGGTAAGTCCACAACCCTTGCAGCAATGATAGACCACATTAACAGCAATAAAAGATGCCATATTATAACCATAGAAGATCCAATTGAGTATTTACATAAACACAATAAAAGTGTAATTAATCAACGAGAAGTCGGTTCAGATACAAAAAGTTACAACAATGCATTAAGAGCAGCATTAAGAGAAGACCCGGATGTTATTTTAATTGGTGAGATGAGGGATCTGGAGACTATATCTATTGCATTGACCGCTGCTGAAACAGGACATCTTGTTTTCTCTACACTGCATACATTGGGAGCAGCAAAGACAATTGACAGAATTATCGACGTATTTCCTCCTCATCAGCAGGGCCAGGTGCGGAGTCAGCTATCAACAGTGCTGCAGGGTATTGTTTCACAGCAATTAATCAAGCGCGCTGATAATACAGGAAGGGTTGTTGCAACCGAGGTGATGATAGTAACACCCGCAATATCTAATATGATAAGGGAATCAAGAACATTACAGATTAACAGCAGTATTCATACAGGAAGTGAATATGGGATGCATTCAATGGATGCTTGCATAGCCTCTTTGTATAAGCAGGGCATAATTACCTACGAAAATGCATGCCAGTATTCGATTGATCCTGTAGCAATGAAAAAATTAATAGCACTGGATTGAATGGATAAGGAGGGGTTATAGTATGGCAGTGGTGGATCTTTTTTCGAACACCTTTATAACAATAGATATAGGTTTTCGTTATATAAAGATTGTTCAGGTTAAAAAAAGCAAAAATAAAGTATTATCTGTTGTTAACTACGGTATCGGAGATACGCCGAAAGGGTGTATTAAGAATGGTGCAATCAAGGATAAGGATGCTGTTGTAGCAGAAATAAGCCGGGTTATCAGAGAACATAACATTAATTCAAAAGAAGCCAAGATTGTAATGTCAGGTACTAACATCATATCGAGGGTGATCATGATTGATAAGGTTCCTGAAAGCGAGGTAGACAGGAAAATCTGGGAGGAAATACGGGATACAATTCCTGTTGATATGAATTCAAACAGGATTGATTATAAACTTCTTGGCGAGACCGTTGTAGATGGGCAGGAAAAGATAAAGGTGTTTGTAACCGTTGTATCCAAAAAAATAATTGATAACTACATTAATATACTGAACGAGTTGCGGTTAAGGCCCATTGCTGTTGATATTCCCTCTAACAGTGTTTCTAAGTTTTTTAAACTTGACATTGATACCGGACAGGACAGTACCGTGAAAAGGCTTAAATACTCAAAATATAATAATAACACCTGCATTGTTTTTGATTTGGGCTCGGAAACAACAATTATTAACATACTTAAAGATAAAACTCCGGAATTCAATCGTGTGATCTTAAAAGGCAGCAGTAAAATAGACTACGAAATTCTGAAAGAACTGGATATGCAGCCCCATGAATTACAGAAGGCCGAGCTATATAAAAAGATGTACGGTTTGTCCACTATATTAACCCCCTGTAACGAGTACCTGTGTTCTAAAGCTGCAATGCGAGTAATGGATTCAATTATTAAGGACATTAAGATGTGCATTGATTTTTACCTTACCCGCTGCAACGGGGAACACCCCAGTAAAATATTCCTGATAGGCGGAGGTTCACAAATGAAGGGCATTGAGGAATATTTTGAAGAAAACCTCGGGTTGCCTGCATACAGGATAAATGTTGCAAAAATTGGCGGGTTGGAATTTAATCAAACTCTTGATAAGGACAGGCTTAACTACCTGGTGAATGCTCTGGGTGTTGCCTTGTAATGGGAGGTTTCTATGCCAGTATATACATATAAGGTTAAAAACAGAGAAGGCGAGATATTTTCGGGTGAAACAAAGGTGGATAGCAAAGAAGTGCTGCTTGATCTTTTCAATAAGCATGGGTATAAACCCGTTGAAATTATTGAAAAGACATTTGTTACCGATGTATCTCAGCTCAGCATTTTCAGGAAAAAGGTTAAAACTGCAGACCTGGCTCAGTTTTGTCGCCAGTTTTCAATTATGCTGGAAGCAGGTATATCCATAGCCGGTGCGTTGGACGTTCTGAGAGTCCAAACTGTAAATCCAACACTTAAAGACTGTCTGAACGATATTTACAACAATATACAGAAGGGTATTTCACTGTCAAATGTTATGCGCAGTTTTCCCGACATCTTCCCTCCGATTCTTTTAAGTATGGTTGAGGCAGGAGAAGTCAGTGGACAGTTGGACAGAGTATTTACGAGAATGGCCGAGCATTTTGAAAAGGAGCACAAGCAGAAGCAAAAGCTGAAAGGTGCCATGACATATCCTGCAATAGTTCTGGTTGTCGCAGCTTTGGTTGTGACCATTTTGATTGTTAAAGTTATCCCTACCTTTGGTGAAGCCTTAGCAGGAATGAATGTTGAACTTCCGGCATTAACCCAGGTAATGCTAAACGTGAGTCATTTTTTTACCTCATACTGGTATTTAATTCTATTTGGGCTAGGATTACTTATATTTGGGATAAAAATGATGGCAAAAACAGAGCGGGGAAAAAAAATACTCGACAATATAACGCTTAAGCTTCCAGTCGTTTCTGATGTAATTAAAACTATAATGACAGCAAGGCTTAGCAGGGCTCTTTCAACCTTGATTTCAAGTGGTGTATTATTGCTTGAATCGCTTCAGATAACAAAACGAGTAATGCATAATTCAATACTGTCAGAAAGAATGGAGGAAGCCATTGAAAGTGTAAAACAGGGAAGAACTCTGACCCAGTCAATTACCGAAATGCAATACTTCCCACCACTGCTGCTGTCGATGCTGAAAACCGGGGAAGAAGCCGGGAACCTTGATGAAACACTGGAAAAAGCAGCAAACTTTTATGAAGACCAGACAGAAGAAAAGATACAAAGACTGATGACTTTCTTAGAACCGCTGATAATGATAGTGCTGGGTGGAGTAGTTACATTTATCCTGTTTAGTGTACTGTACCCAATGCTCAGTGTTTATCAGAATATAGGTAATTACTAAAGTAACACTGCTATAACTGTCGAATAACACTGGCTGAACTTAAAAACAATATTTAAAGTTATTAAGCATTTAATGCTTAAAAATAAAAAATG
>ERZ773359.6329-NODE-6329-length-10522-cov-4.265597_pt1 | contig 10522 bp, 12 predicted proteins | sample MGYA00374955_ERZ773359 | MGnify/ENA primary metagenome ERZ773359 (study PRJEB29098, sample SAMN04486028) | biogas fermenter metagenome | study: EMG produced TPA metagenomics assembly of the Biogas fermentation microbial communities from Germany - Plant 4 DNA1...
CATCTTGCATTCTTTTTTTAAAGCCTAGTGTCCAAGATGTATTGTAGTCCTACAAAACCGGAAAATTAACGTGCCCAGGGCTACTTGGCATTTCCCTTTGTTTATGATATAAATCCTACAGTAAGAAAAGTAGTACGCAGGTGTAAGAAAAGCAGCAAGAAAGCGGTGGCACGGTGAAAAAAACAAAAGCGGGAACGCTTGTCTTTGACGGCCGCGAGCCGGAGGCGAAAGCGGCAGTGGCGGCGGCAGCCGAAATTTTGCAGCAGGGCGGCCTGGTGGCTTTCCCCACGGAAACTGTTTACGGCCTGGGGGCCAACGCCCTTGACCCGCAGGCTGTGCGCAGGATTTTTGCCGCCAAGGGCAGGCCGCAGGACAACCCGCTCATTGTACATATCAGCAATGCGGCGGAACTGTACCGCCTGGCAAAAAACATCCCGCGGGAAGCCTGGCTTCTGGCGGAGCGCTTCTGGCCGGGGCCGCTGACGCTGGTTTTGGAAAAACAACCCCATGTACCGCCGGAAACAACAGGCGGGCTGGACAGCGTGGCTGTCCGCGTCCCCCGCCACCCGCTGACGCTGGCGCTACTTTCCGTTGCGGCCTTGCCTGTGGCTGCTCCCAGCGCCAATCTTTCCGGCAGACCCAGCCCCACCACGGCCGAGCATGTGCTGGCGGACCTGGACGGCAGGATAGATGCCGTCCTAGACGGCGGGCCTTGTGATGTGGGAGTGGAATCAACTGTCCTTGATATTCGGCAGGGACGGCCTCGCATCCTGCGGCCCGGCGGGGTGACGCAGGAGGAGTTGGTTGCCGCTCTGCAGCGCGACTGCCCCCTGGTGTCCTGGGAGGAAAATAACAATAGTCCCCCTCCTTCCCCCGGCATGAAATACCTGCATTATGCCCCCCGTGCACCCCTGTACTTATATAAGGGAAGGCCGGAAGCCGTGGTGCAGAAGATGCAGGAGGCGGCAGCCCGGGAGATTTCCCGGGGCAGGCGGGTTGGCCTGCTTGTTTCCGCGGAGAGCGCCGCCTTTTTCCCGTCCGGACGGGTGATTGTCCTGGGCGGCAGGAACGAGCCGCACAAGGCGGCCGCGCACCTCTTTGCCGCTTTGCGTGCCTTTGACGCGGAAGGAGTGGACGTGATCCTGGCGGAAGGCTTTCCGCCCCGGGGCGTGGGCATGGCCCTGATGAACAGGCTGCAGAAGGCGGCCGGGCCCCGTGTGATCAGAGTGGAGTGAGGTAGCAAGTGGAGCAAACTAAGAAGCTGCTTTTTGTCTGCAGCGGCAATACCTGCCGCAGCCCGCTGGCCAAAGTGCTGGCAGAGAGCATTTTTCAGGCAGAAGGCCTGGACGGCTGGGAGATTGATTCGGCCGGGACGGCTGCCCTGCACGGCATGTCGGCCAGCAGGCAGGCCGTGTCCGCCGCATCCGCCTTGGACCTGGACTTGTCGGCCCACCAGTCCAAGCCGCTGACACCGGAGGCGGTAGAGAGGGCGGACCTGGTTCTTGTGATGACCGGAGCGCACAAAAAAGCGGTGCTGAGCCTTGTGCCGCAGGCGGCAGGCAAGGTTTACACCGTGGCCGAGCTGGCCGGCGCAGAGGGGGATATAGCCGATCCATTCGGCGGCAGTGTGGCGCTTTACCTGGAGGTGGCCCGCGAGTTGCAGACACACCTGAAAACCATCGCCAAGCTGCTGAAAGCAAACGGGCTGCCGCGGCGGGAGAGCGCCCCGGGCAAGGAAGCGGCAGGGCGCAGGGAGGTAAAAGATGAAAATAGCACTGGCCAGTGACCATGGAGGTTTTCAGCTTAAGGAGCAGATAGCGGCTTACCTGCGGGAGCAGGGCATTGACTTTCGGGATTTCGGTACAGACAGCGAACTGTCGGTGGATTATCCCGATTTTGCCCTGGCGGCGGCGGAAGCGGTGGCGCGCGGGGAATGCTCGCTGGGCATCATCTGCTGTGGCACCGGCATCGGGGTGGCCATCGTGGCCAACAAGGTGCCCGGTATCCGTGCCGCCAACTGCCATGACACTTATTCCGCCCGCATGAGCCGTGAACATAATAATGCCAATGTGCTTACCCTGGGTCAGCGCGTGGTGGGTTGCGGCCTGGCGCTGGATATAGTGGAAGCCTTTTTGCGGGCAGAATATGCCGGCGGCCGCCATGCCTGCCGCGTGGATAAAATCACGGCAATAGAAAAGAAATACTGCGGCCAGGGGATGCCCGGTCAGTAAGGAGGAACGCTTTTGACAACACTACAGGCATTTGACCCGGAAGTTGCCCGTGCCATAGCGGACGAAAAAACACGCCAGCAGGACCACCTGGAGCTCATTGCCTCGGAAAATTACGTCAGCCGGGCGGTACTGGAAGCCCAAGGGTCGGTTCTGACAAATAAATATGCGGAAGGCTATCCGGGGAAACGTTACTATGGCGGCTGTGAACATGTGGATGTGGTGGAGGAGCTGGCCCGCTCGCGGGCAAAGCAGCTATTTGGCGCCGACCATGCCAACGTCCAGCCCCACTCGGGGGCCAGCGCCAACTTGGCGGTTTATCTGGCCGCCCTCAAACCGGGAGATACCATCCTGGGAATGAACCTGGCCCATGGCGGCCACCTGACACACGGCGCCCCCGTCAGCATCTCGGGTAAATATTTCCGGGCCTTCTCCTACGGCGTCAACCGGGAGAGCGGCTACCTGGACTATGACGAAGTGGAAACGCTGACCAAAAAATACAAGCCGCGCCTCATTGTGGCCGGAGCCAGCGCTTACCCGCGCATTATTGACTTTGCCGCTTTCCGGCAGATTGCCGACCAGGCGGGCGCGTATCTCATGGTTGACATGGCACATATTGCGGGCCTGGTGGCGGCAGGCATCCACCCGTCGCCGCTGCCCCATGCCGATTTTGTCACCACTACCACCCATAAAACGCTGCGCGGTCCCCGGGGCGGGATGATCCTCTGCCGACGGGAATACGCGGCGGCTGTTGATAAAGCTGTTTTTCCCGGACTCCAGGGCGGGCCGCTCATGCACGTGATTGCCGCCAAGGCAGTCAGCCTGAAGGAAGCCCTGCAGCCTGATTTTGCTGCCTACGCCCGGCAGGTGGTGGCCAATGCCAAGAAACTGGCCTCCTGCCTGCAAAATTACGGTTTTAACCTGGTTTCCGGCGGGACGGACAATCACTTGTTGCTTGTGGATTTGCGCAACAAAGGCCTGACGGGCAAATTGGCCGAAGAAGTCCTGGGGCGTGCCGGCATCACAGTCAATAAAAACTCCGTGCCTTTTGACACGGAAAGCCCCTTAGTCACCAGCGGCATCCGCATCGGGACGGCGGCCGTCACTACCCGGGGGATGAAGGAACGGGAGATGGAAGAAATCGCTGCTTTAATTGCCAAGATATTAAGCAGGACAGGAGATGAAAAAATGCAGGAAGAGGTCCGGCGCCAGGTTGCCGCCCTCTGTGCTGCATTCCCGCTGTATGAAGAATAATATGAAATTGCAGGTTTTTGTGTACGACCACCCGCTCATTAGCGACAAACTGGCGCGTTTGCGCTCCGTGGACACCGACGTGGCCTCTTTCCGCCAGCTGGTGGAAGAGATTACGGTACTGATGCTGTATGAGGCGTCTAAATCGCTGCCCACTGTCAAAAAGACTGTCCGGACGCCCCTTGCCGACTGCCAGTGCCGTGTCTTGGCTGGGCCGCCGCCGGTGCTGGTACCCATCCTGCGGGCGGGCCTTGCCATGGCGGAGCCGTTGATCAAGCTTTTCCCCGACTCGCCCGTAGGTCATGTGGGGCTGGCCCGGGACCATGAAACCCTGGAGCCTGTCCGCTATCTGGTCAAATTGCCGCCCATGGCCGACAGGCCGGTGTGGGTTTTGGACCCCATGCTGGCCACCGGCGGTTCCGTGAGCGAGGCGCTGGGCATTTTGAAGGAACACGGTGCCGCAAGGATTACTCTCTTTTCTATTATTGCTGCTCCGGAAGGGGTAGCGCGCCTGGAACGTGAACATCCCGATGTCAGTTTGTTTGTGGCGGCGCTGGATGAGCGGCTGAATGACAAAGGTTATATACTGCCCGGCCTGGGGGATGCCGGCGACAGGCTTTACGGCACACTGTAAAGGAGGAGAAAATGCGCCCTTCCTGGGATCATTATTTTCTGGAAATAGCAACTCTTGTTGCCAGCCGTTCCACCTGCCTGCGCCGCTCCGTGGGGGCAGTGATTATTAAAGACAAAAGGATGCTGGCCACCGGCTACAACGGTGCTCCCAGCGGCCTTGCCCATTGCGAGGAGGTGGGCTGCATCCGCGAGCAGCGGCAAGTCCCTTCCGGCGAGCGTCATGAATTGTGCCGCGGCCTGCATGCGGAGCAAAACGCCATCCTGCAGGCGGCCCTCTACGGGGTTCCCATTGCCGGCGCCACTTTGTACTGCACCACACACCCCTGTGTGGTCTGCGCCAAAATGATTATTAATGCCGGCATGAAAGAAGTTGTTATTGCCACGTCTTATCCTGATGAACTGTCGGCTGCCCTTTTGGCGGAGGCGGGCGTCACCGTCCGCTGCCTGCAGTGTGAGGCGAAAAGAACGGCCCATGCCTCCGGCAAGTAAGGCCGGCTACTGCGGGGTGCCCGGATGAATATACCTGAAAAAAAAAGTAAACGCGGGCTTTTTATTTCTTTTGGCTTCAGCCTGGCCGCCGTGGCTGTAGTGCTTTTTTTCACGGTAGATGAAAACACTGTAAAAAGTATTTTGCAGTTAAAACCGGCATTTATGGGTGCCGCTTTTCTTACGGCCCTTGCCCAGTGGCTGGTGGAAGGACTGCGCATCAAAGCAGTTGCCTGGGCGCTCAATACAAAGCAGCGGCCGGGAGTACGGGCGGCTGTCCGAGTCTCTCTTTCCACTTTCTTTTTTGCCGGAGTGACCCCGCTGGCTGTGGGTGAATGGCCGGCCCAGATCTATTTGCTGACCCGCCTCGGCCTGGCAGCCGGGGAAGCGGCCGCCATAGCCCTGTTGCGCACTTTTTTCAGCAAGTGCATTCTTGTTTTTACCGCCGCCGTTCTTCTCCTGCAGGGGAGTGCCTGGCGAGGAAACCAGGCGCTGGCGGTACTTTCCCGTTATGCTTTCTGGGTGACGGCCGCCACTACCCTGCTTTACATATTGCTCATGTGGCAATCCGAGCTGGCCGTGCGCCTGGTGGATTTTATTACCCACCTGCCGTGTGTGATGCGCCTGACAAGCTGCCGCTCGCGCCTTGGGCGCATCCCGGAGCGGGCCTTGCAGGAAACAAAACGTTTCCGGGATACAATCAGTCACATCAGCCGCCAAAGCAGCCTGCGGCTGCTTTTGCCTCTCGGCCTCACAGTGCTTTACTGGAGCCTCTTTTTTACCATTGCCCCTCTGCTGCTCACAGGCTTTGGCGTCCGGACCGATATTTTTGCCGCCATTTTGCGGCAGGTGATCATCATACTGGTGCAGCCTTTCGTTCCCGTCCCCGGCGGCAGCGGTGCGGTTGAGCTGGGTTTGGCCACGCTTTTTACCGCCTTTGTGCCTGCCGCAGTGCTCGGAGTTTTTATTGTGGCCTGGCGTTTTTTTACCTACTATTTGCCCCTGCTCTGCGGCGCCTTTTTTGCCCTGCGGCAGGGGGGAAGCAGCAGGAGTTAGCTTATCCCCTTTCATGGTCTGTGAGGCAAATAACATGCGTTACTTTATTTTCCGGCAGGTTTTTTTGCCTCCGTGGCGAATAGCACTGAAAGTGCCCGGTTTTTTGGGGCGGCGCATAGGAGCAGACAGGGCCGGGAATGGTAAATATTGATAATAAAGCGGGTGCCTGCGTGGAAAAAGAGACGGATTTTTCCGGCTTGCTGACAGTTTGCAGGGTGGCGGCCGGCATTGCGCTGCCGCTTTTGGCCGGAGTATTACTGGGCCGTCGCCTGGGGGAGCGCTTTGGGCATGAACCCCTTTTCGTTGCCGGGGGAGCACTGCTCGGCCTGATCACCGGCTTCCGGCAGGCAATGCGCCTGCTTTTGAAAAAATAGCAGGCGCAGCCGGCACGTGAGACGAGTTGCATGCCAGATTGAGGGAGGTGAAAACGTTTGTTGCAGGAAGTTATCCAGGCAGTGCGTGCAGCGGAAGCAGAAGCGGAGGAAATAAAAAACAAGGCACAGGCAGAGGCAAAGCAACTCTTGCGCAATGCGGAACTGGAAGCAGCCGCACTGAAACAAAAGCAGCTGGCAGAGGCGGAAGCGGAAAGCCGCGCGCTGCTTCTGGCGGCGGAAAAAGAATGTGAACAATTGGTTGTTCCTATCCAGGAGCGTGCCGCGCAGGAAAGAGAGGAAATGCTTGCAGCGGCCCGCAACAGACAGGAAGCAGCCATTGCGCTGGTTATGGAGAGGATTGTGAGACCGTATGGGCATAGCTAGAATGAAAAAAGTTTACCTGCTTGCCCACCAGGCTGACAAGGAACGCGTTCTGTCAGCCCTGCAGCAGGCCGGCCTGCTTGAAATCAATGAGATTACAGGCACGGAAGAGGCGGCAGACTGGGTCACGCTGCTGGCCAGGGACCAGGAACAGCAGGCACTGCAGGAACTGGAGGGCAGGCTGGCGGAAGTTAAATTCAATCTGGATTTTCTCAACCGCTACCATCCGGTGAGAAAAGGCCTGCTTGATGATTTCCTGGCGGAGAAAAAAAGTTTCACTGCCGGGGAAATGGAACAGCTTGCAACCGGCTGGGCTGATGCCAGCAGCAAGGTTTTTGCCGCCGCCAAAGCCATAGAGGAAAAGCTATTGCAAATGCGCAACGAAGAAACACGCCTGCAGAACCTAAAGCAGCAACTCCTTCCCTGGCGGCGCCTGCCCGTGCCGCTTGAAGAGTTACATTCCACGCCTGCCGTCAAAATTGAACTTTTTACGCTGCCTGTAAATGCGGCGGACAAGTTCCGGGCAGAGCTGGCGGAAACAGACGCCGCCTATGCTCTGGAGCAGGTCGAGAACCTGCGCGGCGAAATCTATTTTGTGCTTGTCGCCCATCACAGCGACGTTGAGACGGTTCGTGACGTATTAAAGCGTTTTGATTATGTCAGGCATACTTTTCCGGAGCTTACAGGCCTTGTGGACGAGCTGCTGGCCGGCCTGGAGGAAGATTTGCAGAAACTTGCCGCCAGGCAGGAAGAAGTCAGGCAAAACATTGCTGAGCTGGCACAGTATCGCGAGCAGCTGCTTTACTATCTGGATTACCTGACTGTTTTGCGGGAGAAAAAGCAGGCAGTAGAAAACCTGGGGCGGACGGTGAGCACTTTTGCCCTGGAAGGCTGGGTCAGGGAGGCCGATGAGGAAAGACTGCAGCAGCTGCTGTCTGCCGTCAGCGATTCCGTCGTCCTGGTGACACGTGAACCGGAGCCGGGTGAAGCCTTCCCCGTTCAGTTGGAAAACAAACCGCTTTTTGCCCCCTTTGAATTTGTCACAAAACTGTACGGGGCGCCAAGCCCTTACGGCATTGACCCGACAGCCGCCTTTGCTCCCTTTTTCATTATCTTCTACGGCATTGCTCTCACGGACGCCGCGTACGGGTTGGTTCTGGTGCTGCTGTCGGTGCTGGGGCTGATGAAAATTAAAGGGGAGAATATGCGCAGGCTGCTGAAAATACTTTTTGGCTGCGGCATCTCCACCATTGTTTTCGGCTGGCTGATCGGCGGCTGGCTTGGCTACCAGGTCCTGGGAGCCCCCCTTTACTTCGATGCAATCAACGATCCCATGCGCCTGTTGATTTACTCTCTGGCTTTGGGCATCATCCATATTTTCTGGGGGATGATGTTAAAGTTGATCCATCTTGTGCGCCAACGTCAATATTTTGCCGCTTTTGCCGACGTTATCCTCTGGTACGGGCTCATCATCGGGCTTTTGCTCTTAATCGTGCCGGCCGTAGCCCGTTTTGGCAAATATCTGGCCATTGCCAGCGCCGTGGGTCTGATCCTGACCCAGGGGCGTGCCCAAAGCTCCATTATAAAAAAGTTTTTCTCCGGTGTCCTATCCCTTTATAACATAACAAGCTACCTGAGTGATATTCTCTCTTACTCCCGTTTGCTGGCGCTGGGCCTTGCCACGGGCGTGGTAAGCCTGACGGTAAACACCATGGCCGGGCTGCTAAAGGGGAATCCCATCGGGTATGTGGCCATGATAGTTATTCTGGCCGGCGGTCATGTTTTTAATCTGGCCATCAACGCCCTGGGAGCCTTTATCCATTCCAGCCGCCTGCAGTATATTGAGTTTTACAACCAGTTTTACGAAGGCGGCGGGAAGTACTTCAACCCGTTCCGTATGCAGACCCGTCACCTGGATATCCGGCCCGAGGGACTCCCTGACAAATAAACGGTTGCTGTTCACTTTTTCTCATAAAGGACAAAGATCATGCAGTACTGTCACAGAGCAGTCTGAAAAGGAGGAAAAAAGTAATGTTCGGTTTGGAATCAGGTATTGTTCTGGCGGTTATTGGTGCTGCGCTTGCCGTGCTTTTGGCCGGCATCGGCTCGGCCATCGGCGTTGGTACAGTGGGACAGGCTGCGGCCGGTGTTGTTTCCGAAGACCCTGACAAATTTGGTTCGACCCTGATTCTGCAGGCACTGCCTGGCACGCAGGGCATTTACGGCTTGCTGGTAGGCTTTTTGATCTTGCTGCGTATCGGCTTCATCGGCGGAAGTCCCGTCGCTCTTACGGTGGAGCAGGGCTGGTCTTTCTTCTTTGCCGCCCTCCCCATTGCCATTGGCGGCCTGATTTCCGCTATTTACCAGGGCAAAACGGCTGTCAGCGGCGTCTACCTGGTAGCCAAGCGCGCTGAAGAATCCGGTAAAGCCATCATTTTTGCCGTTATGGTTGAAACCTACGCCGTGCTGGCACTGCTGATGTCCATCATGATGCTGTTCGGTGTCCGGGTTTAAGGAGGTCTGTTTGATGTCAGGAGCAGAAAAGCTCACCGCGAAAATCCTGGGCGAGGCGGAAAGTTTCGCTGAACAGGTGATATCCGGTGCCAGGCAGCAGGCTGAAGCTATCCTGACTAAAGCGCGCCAGGAGGCTGAAAACAGGCGGAAACAGCTTTTGGAACAAGCCCAAAAGCAGGCCGAAGAGAGAAAACGCCGGACCCGCACCATTGCCGAGCTGGAGGCCCGCAAAGCGCTGCTTGCAGCCAAAAAGGAACTGGTTGAGGATACTTTTGCCCGGGCTGTGGCGCGCCTGCAGCAGCTGGAGCCTGAGGAGTATAGAAAAGTAATTGCCTCCATGCTTCTTGCCGCCGCGGAAACAGGGACGGAAGAAATTATTGTGTCGGCCGCCGATCGGGCCCGTCTGACTGATGACTTTTTGCGGCAGGTTAACAAGAAATTGGCCAAACAAGGCAAGCAGGGTAAGCTGAAGTTCGCAGCGGAAACGCGTGACATCGAGGGAGGCTTTATCCTGCGCACCCGTGATGCGGAAATAAACAGTTCTTTTCCCGCCCTGCTGCGGATGCAGCGGGAGCAGCTTGAGCCGGATGTGGCGGCCATCCTTTTCGCTTAGGCGGCATCCGCCGGGAAGGAGGCATGGAATATGCTGAATGTGGATCGCTACGCCTATGCCGTGGGGCGTATCAAAGTTATGGAAACGCGGCTTTTGGACCGGGACAGAATTGAACGCATGGTCGAAGCAAAGAGCGCGGAAGAAGCCCTGAAAGTGCTGAGTGAGAGTGAGTATTCCGACTACCTGGCCGAACTGGCGGATGTGCATGAATACGAGAAAATCCTCTCTGCCGAGCTGCTCCGCATATACCGGGAATTGCGCCTGCTTTCGCCTGAAGAAAAAATTATCGCCTTTTTTGCCAGGAAATACGATTACCATAACCTGAAGGTGCTCTTTAAGGCGGCGCACCTCAAGGAGCAAAGGCCTGAACTGCTTCTGCCCGGCCTGGGCAATATTCCTCTTGAAGAACTGGTGCGTGCCGTCAGTGAGAACGATTTCCGGAACCTGCCTTTGCGCATGCAGGAAGCGGCGCAGAAGCTCGTGGCAAAATTTGCGGAAGACGGCTTTGACCCGCAGCTGGTTGACCTGTGGCTGGATCAGGCCCTGTACGCGGAACTGGCCGATGATGTCCGCAAGCGTAAAAACAAATACCTGCGGGATTATTTCACCAGTCTCGTCGACCTGACCAATATAAAAACTTTTCTGCGTGTCAGGCGCCTGCAGCGGTCAAAGAATTTTCTGGCAGCGGTCCTGCTGCCGGGCGGCAGCCTGGACCTGCTCACAATGCTCGATTTGTCCGACCCGCTGGAAGTCATTCTCGATCGGCTGGCTTCTACTCCCTATGCCCAGGTGGTGGCCGAAGGGGTACAACTTTTTCAGCAAACAGACACCCTGACCCGCTACGAAAAACTGGCGGACAATTTCCTCCTGGAACGTGTCCGGCAGGCAAAATACGTTACCCTCGGTCCTGAACCGGTTATCGGATATCTGCTGGCCAAGGAAAATGAAATCAAAATCATCCGGATTGTGCTGACAGGAAAGATTAA
>ERZ773359.6330-NODE-6330-length-10521-cov-19.638448_pt1 | contig 10521 bp, 7 predicted proteins | sample MGYA00374955_ERZ773359 | MGnify/ENA primary metagenome ERZ773359 (study PRJEB29098, sample SAMN04486028) | biogas fermenter metagenome | study: EMG produced TPA metagenomics assembly of the Biogas fermentation microbial communities from Germany - Plant 4 DNA1...
GCGCAGGACAGTGTGTCACTGCGCCGCGCTTTTTGCATTGCCTCTACAATAGATGGGGTTTAAAATAGTGAGGGCTTATAAAGCATGCAACATCATGCTGTGTCGGGTCGTTTATAACCGGAATACCATGCCTTATGCGAAAAGGCTGAATACAACCGTTCCGCCATTCGGAGAAACGGATAATTGCAGCAGTCTTTCATCAATAAACTCGGATTTTAATTAGTTATCTCAACTCCGGCGCATAGCGTTGTGCCGGAGTTTCTTTTTCCTTTTTCGAGCAATCCCATATCATGGAAACAAAAAGCAAAATATATATGTAATATATAAAAAAGCACAATATGTAAATCATTGACATTGGGCTTTTTTAGTGATATAATTGAATCATACAAACTGCTGCTACAAAAGTAGCGGCGCATGTCTATATAACATAGGAGGCACGGTGTTATGAACAAAAAGCTTGCGGCCCTGCTATTAGCGTTCCTGTTATTGTTGATTTCGCTTCTCGCATCCTGCGCGGGCAGCCCTGCTCCTGCTTCTGGGGGCGCGTCGGATTCGGCGGACACCACTCAGACGGCGGGAGAAGAAGAGGAGAGCTACATATTCCCTTCCCTCGATCTTGGCGGAGAAGATTTCACCATGCTGAACACAACCACAACCTGGGGCTTTTATGAACACCTCGACCACGAAACCATGACAGGCGAAGTTCTCGACGACGCAATTTATACCCGCAACCGGCAAATCGAGAAAAATTTTAATCTTAAAATTAATGTTGTGGAAGAGATCATAGATAACATTTACAGCAAAATGACCACTGTTATCAAAGCCGGGGAGAACATATACGACGCAATATTTTGCCCGGGCTGGACAGGTGACACAAGCTATATTGGCGCTTTTGCGATAGAAGGCATGTTTTATGATTTGTCGCAAATACTTGAAATCAATCTTGAGAGCGACTGGTGGAGCCAGAAGCTGCGCACCGAAGGTGCTATCGGCAAAAACGGAGCGCTGTATTTTGCGGCAAACGATATAAACGTATCGACGCTCCAGGGCACATGGTGCCTGTTCTTCAATGAAAATTTGTTTGTGGACATGAACCTCGGGCGCCCCTACGGACTTGTGAAGGACGGCACTTGGACATTTGACAAATTCGCAGAGCTTGTCAAAGCCGGAGCAAATCTAAACGGAGACGAAAGCTTCAGCTGGAATGCCGACGGGAACTGCATATACGGCTATACTTCGTTTAATGCGGGAACACTTGCCCTGCTGCTGGGGTCCGGCGAACGTTTTATAGGCAAGGACGACGAGGGTTACCCGATACTTGCGCTTGAAACCCAGCGGTTCTTTGACGTGAGCACAAAAGTCGCGGAGTTGCTCGGGACAGAGGGTTATTATATCAACGCAAACGAGGCAATCGACAGCAAATTCCACTATGAAAATATTTTCATGAACGGAAGGGCGCTTTTCACATGTGCGGAGCTGAAAGCCGCCACGCGACTCAGGACAATGGATGACACTTACGGAATTGTGCCCATGCCTAAATTTGAAGAAGCCCAGCCCGGTTATTTTTCGGTCAAAACAAGGCAGGCGTATGTTTTAGTTATTCCGGTCACAAATCAAAATCCAAGCCAAACCGGCGCGATACTCGACGCTATGGCGTATGTAAGCTACAAGGATGTTACGCCGGTGTTATACGACGTAACCATATCTCAAAAAGGATTGCGCAACGAAGAATCGATTGAAATGCTCAAAATCATCCGCGATACACAATATTTCGACGTGGGAATCATTTATGGCTGGACATCGGCGCTCAACGGCGCGGTTATAACGGCAGTCGACGGTGGGGACAGCAATGTCGCTTCGATTATAGGGAAATACAGAAAACAGGTAAATGCAAGCATAGAAAAAACCATGGATGTCTTCTACGGCTGATATACAAAAATAAGAAAACGGGTAAAGCAAACTGCAAAGTTTTGCTTTGCCCGTTTTTATTGGGAGATGAAAGCCGGCATGTTGGCGGGGTTTACCCGGGAAATATTTTTAATCTTCTATACCAAACAGCCGGGCCGGATTGTCGAAAAGAATCGCTTTAGCGATTTCACAGGCCTCGCTGACCGAAAACAGGCCGCACACGACTTTTTCCGAAAGCACCTCGGCGATATTTCTGCGCGCGATATATTGATGTCCATATACACCGTCGACAAAGCAATAGTCGCCGCCGAACCCGTTTATTTTGCTATACGGTATAAACTCCAGCCACTCGTCGAGGATATGTCTTGAGGCAACCGGCGACACAATATGCGCCCAGCACATATCGATATAGACGTTTTTAAACATTTTGCACATGACGCCAAGTTCGCTTTGATATGGATAGCCGATGTGGAAAATGTCAAATTTCATATCAGGGTAATCGAGGAAAATGCGGTTTAAAAGCGCCGGGTGGCTGTTGGAAAGTATATTGCCGTTGCCTTCCTGTATTCCGGTATGTATCTGCATCACCATGCCACGCTCTCGTGCAAGGCCGACGATGTAATGGAACAAATAGTTTGAAAGCTCGATGTCACACGCAAAACCGCCTGATGTATTGCTGTGATTTTTGCTGCCAATTATCTTATTAAAGCATTTTTCGGCGACGGTCTTTTCTGTCCTTGTAAAATCAAGCGAACGCTGATATGCAAGCGCACATTTGAGTATTTTGCTGGTAGAATATAAACTATCGATTAATTTTTCGCAGGCACGAAGATAATCATCAAATGTGTATATGACGATGCCTGTTTCCTTTTCGATGCCGGAAATCTCGTTAAAGCTTGACGGGTAAATAAGCGAGCCTATATTGTGAGACATTATAAAATAGTTTTTGTCCCATTCTCTTTCACCGGAGCGGTCGAGCAAGGCAACCTTTATTTTTGATTTCTCCTTGAGCACCTTATGATAGTGCTGCTCATTGTAGCTTTCCAGATATCGTCTGTTAAGCTCCTCGATACTGTTCCTGTTTATTTCATCAATGCCGTAAATATCTCTTGCGGCTAAAGCTATAGCCTGACCGTAGCCGGTAAATCTGCTTGCCTGCCAGTACCTTTCAATTAAGTCCCATTTCTCCAAAACGGACAATTCTTCGCCGCGCACCTTGTCAAGCCCCGTTTGCGACATCCCGGCGGATACAAGGTCAACGCTGAAATAATGAATCAGAAACTCGCCGATTACATCGTTTGGTTGTCTTCTTTCCTCAAACGCCGGAAGATGCTCGTGCGTATCAATGATTTCAAGGCTGTTTATATAATCAAGTATTTCTGTTTTCATTATATCCACCAGCCAAATATTATATATATTTCCATAATTATATATCACGCTTTTGCGTTTGTCTATATAAAAATGAAGATTCGCTTTATAAGAATATTGAGCGGTACTGTAATTAGAATACATAGTCGACAAATCTACATTCAAGGGTTACAATTTACAGCACTTAGTCTTGACAGCAAAACCGTAATGTTTTACTATATTGACAGTTGTTTCAAAACAAGTCAAAATAATCCCATGATAAAATACAACGAATTGCTGCAAAAGCTTGCTTTACCGGTTCTGCGAAACAGAGGGGGATAACTCACCCATTCAAATCATTTCAAGGAGGCTATTCCTATGCTTTATATCGGGAAAAGGCGGGAGCTTTTCTGGGACAATTACATAATAGATACGGATAAAACGACAGCTTCGCTGAAACTCCACAGTCCCATAAGACGCGAATGCGTATTGGTGCATGACGAGCCGTGGGAAGGCGACGGCAGCGATTATCACAACTTCTTTAAAGACAAAAATGGCATATACCGCATGTATTATCTCGGGTGGCAGACGATGAACCCGGATAAGACCCAGCACACAATAGACGATATATGCATTTGCTATGCCGAAAGTACCGACGGTATAAACTGGGTAAAACCCCGGCTCGGTTTATGTGAGTTTGGCGGTTCAAAGGAAAATAATATTATCCTTGACCGCAGCACAAGCAAATTTGACAACTTCTTTGTGATGCGCGACTCTAATCCTGCCTGCAGTCCCGATGAGATTTATAAGGGAATAGCCGAGTACAACAGGGGGCTGTGGTGTTTTACAAGCCCCGACGGCATACATTTCAAAAAGGGATGGGAGATAACACGGGAGGGCGCGTTTGATTCGCTCAATGTTGCCCTGTGGGACCCGGACCGTGAGATATATATTGTATATTTCCGCGGCTATCACCCGGCGCAAAGCCCGGAGGATACGCCGGTGCGCGATATTCGCTATATAGTATCAAAGGATTTCAGACACTGGAGCGAGCCGCGGCTGCTCGATTTCGGCGATGGCGACGACATTCCGCTTTACACCAACTGCATCTCGCGCTACTACCGTGCAGACCACGTTTTTGTCGGCTTTCCCACCCGGTATATTGAACGCAAGGAGTGGAATGACAGCTTTGAAAAGCTGTGCGGCAAAAAAGAGCGGCTCGAGCGCATTAAACTTTCTCCGCGCTATGGACTGGCATTGACCGACTGTGTATTTATGAACTCGCGTGACGGCTTTAAATGGAACCGTTTTGATGAAGCGTTCATACGTCCGGGGCCTGAGGAGCCGCACAACTGGGTTTATGGTGACTGTTACCCCGCGCTGGGCATGATTGAAACTCCCGGCGTTTATCCTGGCACCGACAACGAAATTTCGATGTATCTGATGGCCAAACACTGGATGGGAATCCCGGCCGAGCTGCACCGCTACACGATAAGACTTGACGGATTTGTCTCGCGCAATGCTACATATAAGCCTCAAAAGGTTGTAACAAAACCGTTTGTGTATGAAGGCTCCGAGCTGCGCATTAACTTCTCAACATCGGCAATAGGATATATATACATAAAACTTACAGCCGAAGACGGCTCGTCCATAGAATCGGATGAGATTTTCGGCGACAAAACCGACCGCCTTGTCGGATTTAAAAGCGGCTCGCCGGCCGACCTTGCAGGCAAACCGGTGGTGATGGAAATTACAATGAGCGACGCGGATATATATTCGTTCAAGTTTGATTAGCGCAATATACAGCAAAAAAACACCGAAATCAAATAGAACATTATACGAAAAACCCTGTCAAGTTAGGCTTGTCAGGGTTTTATGTTGCTATTATGCCGGAGTTGTTTATATTATAATGGTATGATTATTTTTGTGGCTCCTTTATACTTTTCAAGTGTCCTATCCATTGGAGTCACAACGGCCTTTTATAGGGTGTGCGGAGGCAAAATCGCGCGATTTGCCATCGAAGATAAACGATATTCCGCCCCAACAGTATATCTCGCCAATGTAATAAGCCCGCGGGACAATATTACGCGAGGACAATATTATTGCCGGCATTTCCTCTTGAATCGGCGCTGATAGGCTCTCCCGTTTCCGCCTCGGAGGCAAACGCAACATGCCGGCAGAGAAAGTTGGGCGAGTAGACGTTAAGGCCCTCGTCGGGCAGAACGGGCACAGCGCTTGACTTCGGTAGCGGTATCTGTGGTTTTGAGTGCATCGATTTTGCCTGTGCCTTCACTTGAGCTACCATATGCCGTGGCAGCGAAAAGCGAGACAGTCAACAGCGCAAACAATGCAATTTTCACACAGTAAGTAATACCTTTATTTTTTGTTAAAACGCTCCCATAAGCGACCACATCTTGGTTTCCCCGAGATTCATTTCAACTTCAATGCTGGTAACATTATGTCCGTAATAGCGGCGTTCGTAAACTTCAAAGGGCGAGCACGGACGCTTGAAGTGAATCACACGCTTGCCGTCGTAACTTGCGTGGATTGCGACGAAATTTTCGCTGGCGTACAGCACATCGTCCGAGCTTGTGTAAATATGACAGCCCGACCACTTCGCAAGCGAAGCGAGAAGCTCGCTGCGCAGTATCTTTGCGGTGCAGTAAACGCTCGGGAACCCGTGCTTGTACGAAACGGCGAGCGCAGGCTTTCCGTTGGAGGAATAGCGTCCTAATATATCGACTTCCGGGTCGTCGATATAAAACACAGGGTTTTGATATGCCGGAGGAAGTACCGTCGGGGTGATCCAAATGTTGCTATGTACATCGCGGTCAATGTGACCGTAACGGCGGGTTGCGCTTGCTAAACTCATCGCCGGGTGACTTGTGTCGACGTGGAAATAGGGGAATGCGGTTTTTGCTTCCATGACAATGTTCATCCCCACTGTATTTGCGATATTCTCTGCGTCCATAACGGGGTTGGCGTCCGGACAAATAAACCCCGGGGCGTACAGCCACACCACGGTTGCGCCGTTTTTGCGGGCTTTATCGAAAATGGCTTTGCGTTCTGCATCGGTAAGATAATAGCAGTTGAGCATCACATACATTTTATAGTCGGGCATATCCGGACGGGCCATGTCGTCGTGGAAATACCAGTCCACAGGTGCGCCGATCCGGTGCAGGTCGGAGGTGCGATAGAAATCGAGCACAAGAGCGTTTGTCGGGGATGACACATGATGCACGCTTTGAGTGTCGTAAATAAGCGCTATTTCGTTTTTCTTTGTCCGGTCGATGTTGTAGGCAAAATCGGCAATCTCGCGCTGTCTTTTAAACAGAGCCAGAATATGGGGGTCGTCGTACCAGTCGCCGCCCATGTCGAACCACCAGCCGTAGATCTCTTCACATATATTGCGGGCGAAATCGCGCTTGAGCGTCTCCAAAGAGTCCTTTAAAGTGTAAAGAGCCATCGCCTCGCGCTGCATCCACGGCCCGCAGCGGTGGGTACGCGAGTCGTCCTCGCATATATAAATCATGTTGCGCAGTCTAAACGAGTCCTGCATCTCCCTTTGGGCAACAACTCCGCCGGGCTCGCGGTTGTTGTAAACGCCGGGCGCCGCAAGAAAGTCAACCGTACCGCAGTCGAGAATGGTGAGCGTACCGGTAGCCGTCGAACATTCAAAATATTCAGTGCAGCCCAAAGAGCCATAAAACGCACCGACAAGCAAATCCGGATAGCGATTTTTAAGTGTGCGTGAGAAATGCACTATGGTGTTTGCGGTGGCCTCGTGCCATGCCGCAAAGAAATCGGCGACATGAGCATATCCGTTGGCATTGAGGAACACACCGATGCTTGCCGGCAGCTTTGCCTCCATGTCAAGCTTCATACCGATTGTGCGGCCTTCGACTTCCCAATTCCGCAGAGCGGCAAATATCCGGTCGTCAGCCTCCCATATATATTGCCGCTCGGACGGCTCGGGAATAATCGGGCGCTCGAAAGTGGCGTCGGGACGCTTCCAAACCCGGCGAAGCGTTTCCTCGTCCCCATACTTTGCCCGCAGGTATTTTTCATATTCCTTTCGAAACGGCTCGGAAAAATCGCCATAAGCGCCCCCGCTTTTCACGAGGCCGTGCGGATAATACCACTCGCTTGTCCCGCCGGCACATAGGAAGAAGCCAATAATTCTGTCAAAATAAGGGGATTTTTCGAGCTCGTCAAAGTACTCGGCAAGCGCCGCATCTCCGTCCCTTCTCCAGGCCTCGGAGCACAGCGAATGCATTCCGTCTATAGGCTCATTTCCGACCGAGGTGCAAATAGTGCGCTCATGCGAGCCGTCGGAGAAGGTGACCATCTCTTCGGGATGAGAATTGACCCACTCGGGCGGCGGGCTGACGTTCAGGCGGAGCATGACATAGGCATCGGGCACAGCGGACAGCAGCAGCTCCAAATCGGCTAAAGTCCGCTCGAGTCCCGACGGGTTTTTATCGTCGCCCGGCCGGTTCCAATGTGTGTCAGCTACAACAAAATATATTTTGAGTCCCGCCTCACCTAATCTCTTTAGGTACTCGGGATCGGAGATCCGAGTAGTTATAAGCATAGGTGGATAAGGCGTCTCGTTGATCATTATTGCCGGCTCACCGTTGTAGAGTTCGACCTTTGCTTTTGTACGAGTGCTCATAAACAACCTCCGTTGATATTGCCTGTCAACTTAAATTGATATTAGCAGCAGGCGTATAGTCGTAATTGAGCTGCAAGATCTTCCATGGCGCTACAACAATTATACAAAGCTGTTATTTATTTGTCTATGTAATTTCGTATCAACATGTAAAAGCCATTAAAACACCCTCTGTATAGATAGCCAATCACCCGACGCTTGACAGAGGGGTTGCCTTGTCCGGCAAAAACTCTGGCGTCGTTTGCTTTTGTGACCCACTCACTGACCCCCAATGACATCAAGATAAGCAGGTGAGGGAAAATAATATGCCCGGTTTAGCGGAGTTGCAATTTTTTAGCTTATAATAATCCAAAATCCCGGGCTAAACAGCAATATTGAAATATTTCGTGAATCGCTTGTGCCGTTTGGGGTCTGCTTGCGCCGGACGAACTCAATACGCCTCTCCTTCATATTATAATAGTGAGCGTAAGCTCAAGAAGTATATGAATAAGGAGAATGTGCAAATGTCATTTGTCGTCAATGGACGCAATTGCGGATGCAGGAACTTTAATGTTCAACCAAGCAAGCCAGCTGCAAAGATTTTTCTGGAATGCGGCTTCAACCCTCAGGACGCAATTTTCGCAATTGATGATGGCAGTGTCGAGAGAAATCAAACATTTGTCTTGGACCGCGTAGTGGTAGACACCACGCGCTTGTACAAGCCTCAGATAAAATTCGATTTTTCCAGCCTTGTAGTGTTTGAGGCCTCGGACGAACAAGGCCGGGAGCATGAGGTTGAGGTAAACCTGTTATTTAAGCTGGAAAGAGTATGTAACGGTGTTGTTGAATGTGTCAGCAGCTGGAACTATCTGAAAGAGTATTATGTTGAGGGCGATAATATTGATGAAATCGAAATAGAAATCAGCGAGCCTTTTACCGTAACATTCTGTGAAAAAGGCTGCCCCGGCTGTTGCGAATATCGGATGACTGTGGAAGGCATAGATTTTGAAGGAGAATTCGATATCCTGTATGTTGCTAAGCCCAGTTTGAGCGCTCTCGTCCAAGGTTGCTGAGGTTTTGAATTTCACCGGGCTCAATTAATTTAAAATTCCGGCAATATCAACCTCTTAGATATAGGAAGAATACTACTATCAATTAAATAAAGCAGCCAGGCCGACTTAGTTCGCCTGGCTGTCTTGATTATGGCAATACAATCAGGTATAATCTGTAAAAACACTTGATGTCCGTAATATGATTAGCGGCTTCATGGAAAATGCTGACTGCGCCTTGAATATGAGTGTTTCCCAACAACTACATGAGGTAAAATGTCATGAAAAACGTGAAAACTTACTGTAATCCGCTGCCCATTGAGGATATACCGAGCGGACGATGGCTTGACACAAGCCTGACGAAAGAGGATCCTCGATCGATAAAAGATTATCGCTCTATATCCGATCCGAGTGTCGTGTATCACAACGGCAAATGGATAATGTATCCGAGCTATTCGGTGGCATATATTACTGAAGATTTTGTGAACTGGAAGCATGTTGATATTGGTATACCGCATCTGCGTTACAGCCCTGCCGTCGTATGCTTTCGCGGCAAATGGTATCTAAGCGGTCCCGGAATGTCGGAAGTATACGTCGCTGATGACCCTCTCGGCCCCTTTACTTTATGCGGTCATCTGACCGATATGAATGGCAACCGGATGGCTGTGGCGGATGGCTGTTATTTGGCAGACGGCGACCACGTGTATTTTTACTGGCACGGAAGCCGAATGGCGGAGGCAGGGGAGCCGGATGTAGAGGTGATAACGGGTACACTTGGCGCAGAGCTTGACCCGGACAAGCCGTGGCAGTTAATCACCGAGCCTGTATGGATAAACACGTTCGATCCTTCGATGTGGTGGCAGCGCATCGGCGAACACAATGAAAACGAGCGCATGGGATGGATTGAAGGTCAATGGGCGATTAAAATAGGGGAACGCTATTATCTGCTGTATTCCGGCAGCGGAACAGAATACGGAAGTTACGCAAACGGTGTCCTCGTGTCGGATGAAGGGCCGCTGAGCGGATTTGTTCCCCAGAAGGTACATAACCCGCTTACGCAAAAAAGGAACGGGCTGCTTCGCGGTGCGGGCCACGGCTGTATCGTGCAGGGACCGAACAATACATTATGGACGTTTTACACCTCGATTTTCTGCTTCAATCATATATATGAGCGCAGAATCGGTATGGATCCTGTTGGAATCGACGAAAACGGCGAGCTGTTTTGCCCGGAGGTTACCGAAACGCCGCAGTTTGCGCCGGGAGTCCTTGCACATCCGGAGCTTGGAAACTGGACAGGCTCTTTGCCGCTTACATTTTTTTCGTTTTCGAAAAGTGGAGCATTGATTATTCCGCTTTGATAATGCCGGCGTCTCTGCTTATTATTAGTTATGGTATTTTAAAATACGATTTCTTGGAGATAAGAACTCTGGCTCGAGAAACAATCTTTGAAAACAACATTACTGGTATGGTGGTATTGGGTCCGGGGAAAAGGATAATAGACTACAATAAGGCTGCCGAGAAGTTTTTTGAGGCAATTAACATTTCATTGAATAATTATCCCATAGA